>BNJU01005597.1_pt1 | contig 211575 bp, 345 predicted proteins | sample 8539281 | NCBI WGS metagenome assembly BNJU01 (sample SAMD00202456, study PRJDB9452) | human saliva metagenome | isolation source: human saliva | place: Japan | reverse complement strand
CCCTATTTGTTGTGTGCTTTTTCACTAACCGCCTCTGCTTTGGGCCGCACGCCGCTGATGTTGGCGGAAGAATATAGCAACAAAACGTGCAGGGGCTGGGCGAGTAAGCGAGAAATTGGACGGCGTACGCGCCTATTGGGACGGCAAAAAGCTGATTAGCCGCCAAGGGTTATGCCTTTCACGCCGCCGCCGGGGTTTACCGCAATTTTCCGCCCTATCCGCTGGATGGCGAGCTTTTACAGTTCGCGCGGGCAGTTTGAGCGGATTTCCGCCGCCACGTTCGGCCGACGGAGATTGGGGGCGGCATCCAAGTTGTACGTTTTCGACTTGCCGGAAGCAGAGGGAACCTTTGCAAAGGCTGACGCGTAGTGGAAGGCCGTCTGAAAAATATCCGGCGAACATTGTCGTTATGTCAAGACAAACGCCGGTCAAAATATTGAAGAAAGCGCGTGCGATGATGGATCGTGAAGGCGGGCGGAGAGGGCGTGATTTTGCGTGATCCGCAACAGCCGTACCGCGCAGGCCGCAGCAGCGGTTATCTGAAACTGAAACCGCAGCAGGATGCCGAATGTACAGTTACGCGCCATTACGAGGCAAAAGCGGAAATATGCGGGCAAACTCGGCGCGGTCGGCTGCCGCAACGATTTGGGAAGCGAATTCCGTATCGGAAGCGGGTTTAAAGATGCCGAGCGTGCCAACCCGCCGCCAGTCGGCTCGGTCGTCTACCGTTACCGAGGTTTCACGCAAAAAGGGCAAACCCCGTTTCGCCACCTTCCTGCGTATCCGCAAAAGACAAATGAAAGACAGATCAAACGTTGGAAAATAAAAAGCATCAAGGCCGTCTGAAAAACCGGAAAACGGCTCGGACGGCCTTTCTACCTAAGATGGCCCGACGGGTCGGCGGCAAACAGTTTCTTCCACCGTTTTTGTCGAATTCACCGACACAAGTCCAAGACAGGCCGCCGTTTTCACGGGTGAGAACAGCATAATCTGTGCGGACAGGCCGTAAATATTCGGCTTTCGGCGTGATGACGATATTGCCTGCAGCGATTTCAATCCGCTTGCCGCGCAGAGCTGGGATCGTCTTCCCGGCTTCTTCGTGGGTTTCGTGATTTCGTCCAATGGCGTGCCTGTATTCAGCTATCTTCCACGCGCTGCTGGGCGGACAAAATCGGCACGGCTGCGGCGGAATCACAGGGGAGCAGGTTGACGTTTTTGCCGGTACGGCGGAGGCGGCCTGGTTTTCCGAACTGCGCGGCTGCGGTGCGGCGGGTTTGGCCTGAACGGCCAGCGGCTTGTTCGGCGGCGCGGCGACCTCCTGCGGCAACAGCGATTTTCCTTCCGGCATGCCGGCCCAAATGCCGATCAGCATCATCGCTGCGCCCAAACCGCTGTAACCAGCACCAGCCCTAGTTAAGGCCATCCCTTGCCGCCGACTTTCAACCGCTTGTCTTTGGCGTAGGCGATATGGCCAGTGAGGATGGCGCAAGCAGCGCGGCGACAATGGGCAACAGCGTCCACGCCAGCAGCCCGCAAACACTGAGTACGTGTGCCAGGATGTTTTGATGTTTGCCCGAAAGCGGCAGGAAGTGAGGGTTTTCAGGTCATGGCTGACCACGTACTGTTTATAACGGATTATTGGAAACGACGTACACCGCGCTCGCGATTATCTTGCCGCAACCGTATCTTCAGGCCGTCTGAAAATATCCATCCGTACCACAACGCATGACGGGACAGGCTTTCTGCCGTCATACATAAAAACCTTGACAGGCACGCACTAGGCCCTACAATGCCGCAGCCTGCACGGAAAACCGATATGAAACTGATAATTCTCGACCGCGACGGCGTCATCAACTAAGACCGGGACGACTTTGTAAAGCTCGGCCGACGAGTGGGTTCCCTGCCCGGCAGCATGGATGCCGTCGCCTTCCTCTCCGAGGCGGGCTACACCGTGGTAGTGATAGCCAACCAGTCCGGCATCAGGCGCGGCCTGTTCACCATGCAGGAGCTGACCGAAATGCCAACAAAATGCAAAATGGTGCAGCAGGCGGGCGGCGCGATAGACTGGCGTTTGGTTCTGCCCGCACACCGCCGCCGCCGACTGCGCGGCTGCCGAAAAGCCGAAAAGCGGCATGGTGTTGGACATTCTCGACCGTTTCAACGCCAAAGCCGAGACACCTATATGGTGGGCGACAGCCTGCGCGATTTCGCAGGCCGTGGCTGACGGAGCGGGCAGCAAACCCGTGCTGGTGCTGACCGGCAAAGGAAAGAAAAACGTTGACGGAACACGCCGCCGAACTGCCCGAAAGGGCACGCAGATTTTCGACGACCTGATGGCGTTTTTCCCCAATACCTGATGGGGACAGGGACGAAGCCCGGAAACGGAGGCAGGCCATGCTGTTGTTGCGTAACCTTATCTACTGGCTGATATTGGTGGTCAGCCTGATTGCCATGTTCCCCTTTCATCCTCGTGGCCGCAGTCGTTCCCAACGGCGCGCACACGGTAGCCCGGCAGTGGGTGAAAATCCTGATGTGGTCGCTGAAAAACATCGTCGGCTTGAAATACCGGCTGGTCGGCGCGGAGAATATCCCCGACAAACCGTCCATCATCTGCGCCAAACACCAAAGCGGCTGGGAAACGCTCGCCCTGCGCAGGAAATTTTTCCCGCCGCAGGTATTCGTGCCAGCGCGAACTGTTTAAAAATCCCTTCTTCGGCTGGGGGCTGAAAATCGTCAAAACCATAGGCATCGAACGCGGCAGCGCGCAGGCCAACGCCCAATTGGCCAAACAGGGCAGGGAGCGGCGCGACGAAGGCTATTGGATCACCATTTTTCCCCGAAGGCACGCGCGTCGCGCCGGGCAGCAAAGGCGTTACAAAAGCGGCGCGGCGCGGATGGCGAAGCTGTTTGAAATGGACATCGTCCCCGTCGCCCTCTCAACAGCGGCGAATTTTGGCCGAAAGATTCGTTTTGAAATACCCCGGCACGGTGGACGCATTATCGGCCCCGTCATCCGCCATGAAGACGGCAGCGAGGCCGAGCTGACCGCCCGCTGCGAAGAGTGGATTGAAACGCAGCAGCAGCGGTCAACGGCAAAGGCCCGCGTGCCGCCGCGCATCATCATCATTGACGGCTCGTTTTCATCACGCCCGAAAACGAAGTTTCCGAAGCTTCTGCGAAACTATCGAAACTCATTTCAGACGGCCTTTTGCTTTCTTGCCGACAGGCTTTCCACCTACATCAGCACCACGTCGAACTGCTCCTGCGTAACTGTTTTTCACCGCCAGCGACACCGGTTTGCCGATAAAGTCGATCAGCATTGCCAGCGATTGAGACTCTTCGTCCAAAACAAATCGGATCACCTTCCGGCGAGGCGAGGATGCGGAACTAGCGCACGTCAAGCGGCGGCTTTCGCGACGATTTCGCGCTAGTTCCATCAGCAGACGGTCTGCGGGGTTTCAGACGGCCTCGCCACGACAGGGCGGGGCAGGTTCGCACAGTACGCGCTGAGGCTTTTCTCGCGCGTGCGTTTGCGCGTCAGCTCTACCAGGCCGAGGCTGGTGACGCCGTTGAGGGTAACGCGGGTGCGGTCGAGGCTGAGGGCCGGCTCAGTTCCTGCAGCACGGCTTCGCGGTGCGTCGAGAGACTGTCGATGAAAGTCGATGATGATGATGCCGCTTTGGATTGCGCAGGCGCGAGTTCGCGCGCGATGGCGTGGCAGGCTTCGAGGTTGGTTTTGAAAATGGTTTCGTCGAGTGCGCGCGCCGACGAAGCCGCCGGTGGACACGTCTATCGTCGTCGCTGGCTTCGGTGGCTTCGATAATCGGGTAGCTGCCGAAATTGAGATCGACGCGCGACTGGAGGGCGCGGTTGATTTCGGCTTCGACGTTGTGGGTTTCAAACAGTCGGCGCGCGCGGTGAAAACTTGATTTTTCGCCGCGCCTTGAACGTATTGGGTGGCGAAAATGCTGCATTTTGGCGAAAGTTTTTCTTTTGAATCGACCAGGATTTCGCGCGTGTTGTCGCTGAACATGTCGCGCAGTACGCGCAGGCTGAGGGCAAATCCTGATACAGTAGGGCTTTCCGCCGGACAGGTTTTAGCCTGTTGGCGGATGCTAGCCCCGCTTGGTCAGGTAGTCGTGTCGGCCGCCTGCAGTTCGGCGTCGCCGGCGGTTTCGCGCTGGTGCGGATGATGTAGCCGTGCGCGCATCCGGCGGCAGCAGCTTTTGCAGGCGGTCGCGCAGGTTGTGGCGGTCTTCGTGGTCTTCGATGCGTTGGGAAACGCTGATGTGTTCCTTCCTGCGGCAGGTGGACGAGGAAGCGTCCAGCCAGCGAAATTCAGTGGAAAAAGACGCGCCCTTTGCTGTTGATCGGGTCTTTTGATGACCTGCACCAGTACGGTCTGCGCCTTCGAACAGCATGTGTTCGATGCGCTGGGTTTCGTCGGGGTTTTGCCGCTGTTCCAATACGTCGACGATGTGCAGGGAAGGCCGCGCGTTCAGCCGATATCGATAAACGCGCCTGCATGCCGGGCAGGACGCGCCTCACCACGCCTCAGGTAAATGTTGCCCACCAGGCCGTGTCCGGAATTGCGCTCGATGTGCAGTTCGCAGATGTTGTTTTCTTCGAGCACTAGCCACGCGCGTTTCCTGCGGCGTGATATTGACCAACACGGTTTCCGGCGGTCGGACGATGTCTTTATGGAGGGGGATGCTGGGTAACATAATCGGCTTTCGAGTTTTCAAGCACGCCATGATACAGAAAGCAGAGGCCGTCATGAAAAGTTTATGTGCGGTGAGGAGGGTGTTTTGTTTCCGCCGAAACCCGATGGTTCGGCGGAAACTCCGTTTTAGCTTCGCAGGAACTCTCGTTTTCAGCTCCGCAGAAACTTCGTTTTAGCTTCGCAGAAACTCAGCCTTCGGAAACTGTTTTAGTTTTCGCAGAAACTCAGCTCTTCGAAACTGTTTGCTTCGCAGAACTCGGCTTCCCAGAGCCTCGTTTTCAGACGGCCTGTAGGATTTTACCGACGATTTCACCCTCGTTTCGACAGGCCTTCGGTGCCGTTGATGCGGCAGCTGTTCCGCCATCGGGTCGCGGCGGACGGGTTCGAGCGGCGGCAGATGTTGAGCGCTGCTGCCGCGTCAGCCGGCGACGCGCCGAAACGGTCAGCTTCGAGGATTTTGTCGGCTGGTTAGCGGTAGCCCCAGCCGTCGGCGGCATGGAAGTGCGGACGTTGCGGCTGAATGTGCCGAGCAGGGCGCGGGCTTTGCTGAGCTTCGCAGGTTGAACGCGGGGTGTTGCAGGGCGCTGTAGTCTGCTGCGGGGTGTCGGCATCTGGCGGGACGATGCCGTCAGGGCGAAGTATTTGTCCATCACCAGCGGGTCGTCAGCGGAATTTTCGGCAAATTGCGCCAGCAGGCGGTCGCGTTCGGACAGCTGATGTGGTTGACGGCGTTGAGTATGCCCCATTCGTGGTCATGTTTTGCGCCATTTCGCCGTATCGCGCGACGGCGGCAATGTGCGCGGGTCGGCGCGCAGGATGTAGGCGCGGCGGGTGTTGCGCAGCGCGCCAGCCGGCCAAATCGGGGCTGTATTCGTAACGCGTTTCGCGGGTGCGGCTGCTCAGCGGCGGCTTCGTGGTTCAGGCTGCGGAATTCCGGCAGGAGGGCAGCGACGGCGTCGATAGGGCTTCGCGCGCGCGAGTGACAGCAGCGGTCGATGTTGTCGTCTTCCGCCCACAGGTCGGCTTCAGGCGGTAGTTGCAGCAGCAGGGCTTGAAGGCGGGTTGAAGTCGGCGTTTAAGACGTATTCGAGTGCCTGCGTGAGTGCGTTGGTTCCGGGCGCGCGCAGGCCGTCCTGAAAGCGCGGTTTGGTTAGCGCGGACGGCGCGGCGGGTACAGGTTTTGAGCGGCTTCCCATTGGCGAAGGGGTCGTCGTCGGCGGCGGAGGATGCCGAGTTCTGGTCGGTAGGGGTAGTTCAGGATGACGGGCGGAAAAGCCGCGCAGCAGGACGGCACGGCGCGGTTTGCGCCGTAGAGCGTGATTTGTTGTTCGGCGGCGGTAATGTGCAGCACGGCTGGTTTGCGGTGCGCCGTCCGGTGTCAGGCGGAAGGGATCGCCGAAGCCGTCTTCTTTCGGGCTGAACAGGGCGACGGCAACGCGGCGCATGGACATCGACGCCGTATGTCGGTGCGCGAGCGATGCTCCGGTCTAATGTTCAGGACGTAGTCGCCTTGGTCAAGCCAGACGGCCTGTGATGTCCAGCGTGCGTGCCCGCCTGCTGACACAGAGACGTTTGTTCGAAAATCAGCTGTTGGCGTTCGGCTAGCGGCGGCGCGGAAGTCGTCGCAGGTAACGGCTTTACCGTCGCGCGTTCAAACGAGAGCCCGCGCCTTTTTGGAAGCCTTCTTCGCCCAGGAAGGTGTGGTATATGCACGACTTCGCACCTTTTCGGTACACGGTCAGTGGTGTAGAAGTTGTCATGTCTTCGTAGCTGGCGGGCGGACGTGCGCAGCGGGCCTGCGTCTTCGGGGAACTGTGGGCGCGCAGCAGGGGCGACGTTTTTCGATGCGGCAGACGGCGGCGTCGGCGCGGTCGGCGGAAAAATTCCTGGTCGCGGAAGACGGTCAGCCCTTCTTTTGAGAGAGAGCTGGAAACCAGTCGCGGCAGGTAACGCGTCTGCCCGTCCAGTTGTGAAATATTCGCGGGCGATGACGGCTTCGACGCGGGCGAAGTCGGCATCGGTGGCGTGTGCGGGCATCGGCCAGCACGCAGGATGTGTTGAAAGATGTTGAGTCCTTTGTTTTCCATCGCGCCCATGTTGAAGTCGCCCACACCACGACCATGTAGATGTCCAGGTCGTATTCCAGCCCAGCAGGGTTTCATCCCATTTGCATGGCGTTTTCCAGGGCTTCTATGGCAAGGCGGTTTTGCCCGCGTCTTCCTTGCGGGGTGTGAAAGGCGATGGCGGTTTCCGCTAGTAGCGGTGATGAGGTGTCGCGGTTTGATAACATGTCGCCCGCCACGAGGCGAACAGGTAGCTCGGTTTTCAAAACGGGTCGTGCCATCGCCCAGTGGCGGTCATGATCTGAAAGTTCGCCGCCGCCTATTCGGTTGCCGCTGGAAAGCAGGACGGGATAAGCGGCTTTGTCGGCGGTGATGGTGGTGGTGAAGCAGCCATCACGTCAGCGGTCGGATAGTGGTGACTTTTGCGGAAGCCTTCGCCGCATTGCGTAAGGTCTGCCGCCGCTTCGTCAGCCCCATCAGGCTTTTGTTTTCAGACGGCCCCAGCACGGTGGCGGTTGTCAGCGTGAAGGGTTCGACGGCGGCTGGCGATGGTCAGCCTGCCGTTTTTCGTCCAATCCGTATTGCACCGCTTCGCCGTCCAGCGCAACCGACAGCGCCCGGCCGAACCGTCCAGCACCAGCAGTGTCGCCCGCGCGCTGCGGCAGGAAACGCACGGCGGCGGTGATGTCGGTGTATTGGCTGCGTAAATATCGAAAAGACAGGTCGGTCAGTGATACCAGCCAGGCGGGTGCTGATAGTCTTTGAGATGGTGCACGGTTTTTCGGTCTTGGTTTATCCTGAGTGTGAAGGCACAACGGCAGCAGCGACGTGTACTGCCGCTGCCTGAAAGTCGAAGGCGAAACCTGCTGCGTAACACCGTGCGGTGCGGATTCTACGAGGAAATAAACCTCGGCCAGTACTCGCCGGACGGCAGCGCGGCGTGTCGGACTCCAGACGACGCTCCAGCCGCGTCGGGCAGATGGAGCTGGGTAGAGCGGCACCGCAACAGGTTGGGACGTGCCCTTTGCTCGCAAACCATGTTTCATCCCAAACGATATGGGTACTGCATAGGTTTGTCCCTTTTCTAGATTGGTTTTCAGACGGCTGCCGGCCCCATCGTTAATCGGCTTGTCTGGGCAAATATCGAAAACGCCGAAATGAAGCCGCTCCCATCAGGCAGACATACAGATATTTGTTTTTCGGCAAAGGCGATTTCGTGTCCGCTATATCCGGCTCATCCACTCCTTTTCAGACGCCTGTCAGGCCGTCTGACTTTATTTCTGCGTTTCAACAAGGCTTTTGCTTCGGATAATCTTTCGCGAAAACGGATTGTCGTTCCAAGACCGTTTTTCTGTCTTTTCGCTGTTGGCAAGTGTGTGCGGATTGCGCGCGCAGGGTAAGTTCCCAGCGGCTGCGGCGTCGTCCCGACAGGTAGAACATAGAGCCGGCTTGCCGTCGGCGCCGCAAGAAAGCGTTCGCCTTCAACGGTGTTTTGCCGTCAAACAGGACGATTTCGTAGATACGAGATATCGTGAACTGGTGGCGACATCGATTTCAAAAGCGGTAAGCAGCGCGTTCTTCGGCATTTTGATGGTGAATGGAAACGCGTCCAGTCCGACAATCAGGTTTTTGAGCGGTTGATGCGTTGCAGAATATCGCGTTCCGGCGGCGTGTAGGCAAACGGGTGCGGATAAAATTTGCCGTTCTGTTCGATAAAGTCGAAGCGGCGCGCGGCGAGTGTCGCCGGGCGCAACGGTGATTGCCGCGTGCGTCCATCATGCCTAGTACCACCTGTACGGCGGTGTGTTCTTCGTCCACGCGTACTTCTCGGCAGCCGTCGCAAAAATGCAGCATAGCGCGTATTCAAACAGTCTGCCCAATCGTGTTGGGCGGGCGTGATCAAGTTGCCCGCGCGGTCGGCAAAAACCGACCTGCCGTCTTTTGCAAACTAGCGGCGTTTACCTTCCGAAAAATGATCTGCGCGTAGTCGTACATCATCGGCTGATATATAAACTTGCCCTGCCGCGAATGCAGGAAAGAAACGGCGAATAGGCAACTTTGCCCTGAATTTCTCGGCTGCCGTCCAGAAACAGTAACTCGCCATCGGCAGTTTCACCGTGTTCGCACATAAATTCGCAGTTGTATTGCGCGGGACGATGATTTTGCCGCTCGCGGTTTTCGCACCGAATCGCCGTGTTTTGTTTGAATACAACGACTCGCGGGAACGCGGCTTCAGGCCGTCTCAAAAGCGCACGCAGTAGCGACGGTGGAAACTCACAGGGCGAGTAGACGCTGCGGATTTCACGTGCGTGGCTACCTCTCGTGACGGGTGTTCAGACGGGCCTCTTTGGGCTGATCGAGCGCTTTCACCAGCCGTTTGAGGCGCAACAACAGCAGGCCGGTCCACAGGCCGGCGGTGAAGTGTGGGCTGAATCGTATTACTGGCGTGTGCGTAGTACGAATGCGCCGCCAAAAGCGCCAGAAGACGGGTCTCGGCATAGCCTCAATATGCCGAACAGGCTGGCTCGGCAGAAAGCTGCGTTTCCGATTTGGCCGACGGATTGACATGTGGCCAGTGCGCTTGAACACTAGCAGCAGCGGCGGCAGCAGCCAATAGCGCGGCCTCCTGCCACACCACTGCCAACGAGTTCGTGCCGCGCGCAGCATGCTGCGGCGTGCAAGCACGAATCGGGGTCAACAGCGTCGGCCCCCTGAGCGCGGGTTGACATTCATTTGCGGCGGCCTAAATACGAAACGGGATACATGCCGCACACCCACAGCGTCGTCCACGACGAACGCACGGTCCAGGATTTCGTGCGCCACGCCGGCGGCTGACCGCAATATCAGCGCAGCACGCAGCTGAGGCGGTCTCGCCAGCTCTTTCTTAGCCCCAAGGCGCATTCCCGCCAACGCATCATCTACCAGCAGGAACAGGAACATGCCCCGTGGCTACATCTGTTCACTATCGCCGTTCACGGTGCCCACCATTAGCTCCAGCCAAAACTGAGCGCCGAAATGTCACGCGGTGCCGATTGCAAACAGCAACCTGTCACGCTGCGCTGGTTGCCAGGCGTTCGCGCAAAAAGCTTGCCCAAGCGCGGCAGGCAGGCCGACGGAGTGACGGCGTCGCAGTAACCACACATCCCCGCGCCATAACCAGCATCCTTAGGGTGACACGTCCAAAGTGCCGCGCGGTTTCATCCGGAATATGAACAGGTAGAGTACGCCGAAGGTAAGAGCTGGGAAAACAAGCACAGCAGGATGCCTTTGGATACCCGGGGTCATGGGTTTGCCGTCGCTTTTCGCCGACGCTGGGCATCGGGCGTCACGAAACGCAGCCGCCTGATTGTTATGGTTCAGGACTTTTCCCGCCATGGTGGATTAACACCAAACCAGCACGGCGTTTGACCTTTGCCTGGCCAAAAACTATCTGCCACGTCGTCTGCGGCGCGATCGCCTTGTCCTGACTTTAAATTCTAAAACCGACGAGTATTTTACACCGCCGTATTGTTTCAGATGGCCTTTTGACTATTCTTCACAATCCCGTTATTCTGCCGCTTACATGCCGAGCATCAAACAACCATGTCCCCACAGCTCCTGCGCCGCGCCGTTTTATGCCGGCAGTTTCGATCCGCCTACCAACGGCATATTTATGGATGATACGCGAGGCGCAAGCTCTGTTTGACGGGTTGATTGTCGCAGCGGCAGCAATCCCGACAAAAATCCACCTACACCGTGGCTGAACGCCGCCGGATGCGAAGATATTACCGCATCCTTCCCCAATGTCCGCATCGATTCTCTGAAAAGCCGTTTCGGTCGATTATGCCCACAGCGTCAAGGCGGCTACATCGTGCGCGGCATCCGCAGCGCGTCGGACTATGAATACGAGCGCACCATCCGCTACATCAATTCGATTTGACGGCCGGAGGTGTCCACCCGTGCTGCTGATTCCGCCGCGCGAGTTTGCCAGTGTCGTCCACTTTGGTGAAAGGGCCTGGTCGGGCGGAGGGCTGGCGCGACATCATCCGCCGTTATGTGCCCGACGCGGTGTACAAATTTTGAAAGACTATAAAACATCGGTTGAAACCATGCCGCCTTTGTTGTACCGGGAGGCGTCGAAAACGCGCATTTTCAGACGGCCTCTTTGGCTGAACGGGCGGGGAGAAAAGGAGAAATCACACGCGACATACCTATCGGCACGACTCGACCGCAGCCATATCTGGGATCCGTATTCCTCCACCGCCGCTCCCGCGCCGGTTTTATCCCGTCGAGCGGGCCGACGAGGTAACGATACCCTGAAAGACGGCCTGACGGCCGCTTTGACGGCATGTCGTCGTGGTGAGCTGAGCGGTGCACGGCTGGCAACCATCCGCGCGCCCTGAACCGCGCCGCCGTCCCAGCGCAGATGAGCCATGTCGTTCGCTGTGTTTCACCCACGATGCGGCAAAGCCAGCGCAGACGCTGCTGGGCATCCTGCCTTCCGGGTCGACACGGTGTCGCCGACAGCGGTTCGGTGGCGGTGGAAGTGGCGATGAAGATGGCGGTGCAGTACCAGCACGCGCTGGGCGCGCCGCGAGCGCAACAAGTTCTGCCGCGCTGCGGGCAGGCTATCACGGCGACACTGGCATGCGTGTCGATGCGACCCCGTTACCGGAATGCACAGCCTGTTTTGGCCGAGCGTCTGCCGGTACAGTTTTCCTCCCGCAGCCTGCGTGAAATTCGGCGAGCCGGCGCGAAGAGGCGGTGTGCCGTTGGCGATTTGCTGGACAAACACGGCGGAGAAAATCGCCGCACTGATTGTGGAGCCTGTCGTGCAGGGGCGGGCGAATGTGTTTACGCGCCCGAATATCTGAAGTGGGCGCAGGCTTTGTGCCGCAAACACGGCGTGCTGTTGATTTTCGACGAAATCGCCACCGGTTTCGGGCGCACGGGTAAAGCTGTTTGCCTGCGAACACGCGAGACGTCGTGCCCGACATGTATGTCTGGGCAAAGCCCCTGACGGCGGCTACCTCACGCTTTCCGCCGCGGTAACGCACTAAAAATATCGCCGACACCGTCAGCAACGGCGCGGCGGGCTGCCGCTATCACGGGCCGACGTTCATGGTCAACCCGCTGGCCTGCGCCGTGGTCGACGAATCGGTCAGCTGCTGCTGAAGGCGGCTGGCGTGAAAATGTGGCGCGGATTGAGCGCAACTGCGAAACTCTGCGCCCGCGCGCGATATTGCGGCGGTGAAAGAGGTGCGCGTGCAGCTGCCATCGGCGTGGTCGAAATGCGGGAACCCGTAAACTTGCGCCGCCTCAGCCCAAATTTGTCCGAACGCGGCGTGTGGCCGCCCTTCGGCAGGCTGGTCTATACCATGCCGCCGTTTATCATGCAGCCGCGTGAGTTGGACAAACCTTTCAGACGGCCCCATTGCCGCATTGAGGGAAGAAAGCAGCGGATAACTGCTCGGACGGCCCAAACCCGCAAAGCAGGCGAAAATCCTGTTTGTCCGCGGCATCGATACCGGCATCAGCAAAAACCGTCGCCACCGGCTGGCTGGCGTACAAGCTGATGCGGCAGGGCTTTTCGTCATCACCAGAAAACTACAACCGGCTGCGCGGGCATCTCCGACGACATCTTTGTCCACCGCGCCTGCAAAAACCGCCGCTGCTGCCGAAGACGCCGACACCACCTGCCCCACCTGTTCGGCTATCCCTGCTCGCCCCATCTGGTCACTGGCGCATGGCGGAGCGCGTATCGACCCCGCCGTTATCAACCGCGCCACCGCCAGACTCGCCGAACGTTACGATTACGTCCTGCTCGAGAGCGCGCGCGCGGGCTGGAGCCGTACCGCTGGACGACACCTGACCACTCGTGTCATCCGCGCCCAGCTTATCCCGCCGTGCTGGATACATCGGGCAGGCTCGGCGGCATCAATCAGCCCTGTTGAGCCTGTCCGGCCTGCCGGCAGGGGATAGCGTCGAAATGCTGATATACAACCGCTTCCCGCCGGCAGACCCGCTGATTGAACAGGAAACGCCGAATACCTGCAACGCTACCTGCGGCAACATTTTCCGCAGACCGCGTTTTGAATACATGGACCGACAAAAACCGCGAGAATTACTGCGACTTTGCCAACAACACCTGCCGAAGACAGCGACAATCCGAACAAACAGTATCATGCGGAACAACACGGTTTCCCGATCTGAAGACGCAGCGGACTATTTGAGCGGCTGGTGTTGGAAATCAATCTGGGCGTGGGCCTGGGCTGGACCTCGATTTTGAAGAAGCGGCGGGCGCTTTCCAGACGGCTCCATGCAGGCTACTTCTGAACATCGATGCAAACTGCCGCTTTCGGCGATGCCGACCGCGAACGGCTGCCTGACCGACGCGAGGCATCGTCCGCAAACTGGCTTGAAAATCAATCGCGCTGCCATTTCACAACGCGCAACAAATCCGGCGGATGGCGGCAGGAATGCGGCTCGATGATCGCTCGATATGTACCATCCGCGCACCAAAGAAGAATGGAAGTGGCACTGTTTAAAAACACTTCCAAATTCATGAGCGGCGAAATCGTCGGCGAATTTCTGATATGAGCAATTACGGCTACTGCCCGTGCGCACACTCCAAAGACTGCAAGGTTTATCGGGAAGTTTTGAAACGCAGGCCGAAGCCGGATTGTAGTGCCGTCTGAAAAGATTTCGAGACGGCCTCTGTTCCGCTGAAAGCACCGGCTCAGACGGCCTTTATTCGGAAGCTGCAACTGATTTCGCGGGTTGGCGCGGTTTGTCCACATCCGTACCCGCGTGCGGAGCGCGCGATGGTAAGTTACAAAAGGCATTGCACTGATGGCGTATGCGATCGCGCAGGCGCATGGGCGTGGCGCGGGGCGCGGATAACGTGCGTACGCCGTCGGTGGCGCTGAAACTCTGGGCTCACGACAGCCATGGAGTTCGCCAGCCGCGTGCGCTGACACCTGCATATTGGCTTTGATTTTCAGCCAACAAAACCGACGGAACGGCGCGATGACGACGACAGCATGTTTTCGTCTACCGGTGCGGCGGGGCCAGTTTCGAATTCAACCTGCAGGACGAAGCTCAGCGTGGATGTTGGGTGATTTGACTCGCTTTCAACGCGCCTTCGAGGGCAATCGGAAGCGATGCCGCGACCGACGAGTGCGCCGTCTTGAGCCCTATGTCGGCGCACCGTGCCCGGTTGAGGGCATGCTGAATGCTGCCGGGCGGTTGGCGCAGTTCTTCGCGACGTATTCATGCGCTGCAAGCGAAACAGCCGCGTTGTTTGCCCAGCGTTACCAGCGCCGACAAGCGAACCAGTTACGCGTGGTGAACGCGCGGTAGCCGTGACGCCGATTTCTGCGCCGGCATAGCGTGCGCTAGCACCACCCGCTCGCGCGCGGGCTGATCTCCATGACGTTGCAGATGGACAGGGCTGAGCGTATGTCCCAGATACGCGCGCTACTCAGGGCCTCCATCGATATCCAAGGGTTTGCTGACTGGGAAATGGTGATGACCAATTGTTTGGATCGGCAACGTCGCGGCAGGCAGTATTCGCCGCGACGTTCGACGTCGGTCGGGATTTTGGCGATGGATTCGAGCCAGCATCAGAGGTCAGCGCGCCGTAGGACGTGCCGCAGGCGAGGATTTCGGATGCTGCGGATGTCGCCAGTTTACACTTTCAGCTGACGTTCGACGGTCTCAGGTCGACGCGCAGCGAAGACTTCGGCGGTATCGGCGGCGATGGCGCCGCGACTGTTTCGTGGATTCTCTTTTGCACGAAGCGGCCAGTACGGGCCCAGCTCCAGCGAAGCGGTAACCATTCAGATGCTTGACTTTGCGCTGGGTGCGCGGTCTACCATCAGTTTTCAGCGCTGCGCTCAATACGCAGACGTGTCGCCAAAGTCTTCCATTGTACGGCGGGTGCGGTGACGGATACGTCCGGAGGCGATGAAAGGTTTCGGTCGCCCAATGCACCAAGACGGCAGCCCGGCGCGTGCAACCACCATTTCTTCCAGGTTTGTCTCGAGCGCCACTGCGGCGATGCGCGCGCACTTGCCGCGAAACGGGCGGTGGCAGTGCCGGACCGCTTCAAACAGTGACCGCCGCCTTTGGGTGTATTCGTGCATTGATGCTGTGGGCGAGCGACTTTCGCGAGATCGGTTTGCGATCTCGAAGCGTGCAGCAAAGCCACGGAGACGGGCCCGCGTTCGGCTCAAAGAGCTTTTCGACGATACCAGCCAGTTGATGGACGACGGCAATCATGCCGCCGCAGAATGTGCGCGGCGGTGGGATTGATTGCGCCATGATGGGTCGCCCAGCAGGCCTTGGCCGATGCCGACTGTCCAGGCGCCGCCTTTTCTCGCGTGCGACGCTCCATCGCTGCACGCGGCGCGCTCGACACGGCGCACGCGTCTGATTTTGCCGTCTGCGTGACGGCGTGCGGCAGATACTGATGAGCGCGTTTTATATTCGAAAGGCGTCTGAGACCGTCGATCGAAAATCAGACTCACATTGCGGGATTGGCGCGGCGTGGCGTGATACTGTTCACATATCTAAGTTCCTCGTATCATAGATTAACAGACGCCGATTCCCGCCTCCGGAAGCAGCAGCGGTAAAGCCGTTTACGATCATCCGACATGCCGGTTGGGTTCAGATTTCAGCACGGCTTTTCGCGAGGCCGTCGGCGCGAAACTCAATGAACTGATTTTCGACGTTTGCCTCCGGCACCCGGGCGTCACACGCGCTGACGGTTTGGCGGGCGCGGGCATGCGGGGCACTTATCGCATTATGCGGGTAATCGTGCTGCCTGCGCCTGCCGTCACTTTGCTGCCGAGGGTAACCGCGACTAAGGACGCGCGAATTGAGCGATGCGGACTTCGCCGCCGATGACTGCTTCAAGTGTTTGATGTGCGCCGTCGTCGTTGGCAATGATTGTGCCTGCGCCGAAGTTGGTTTTCGCTGCCGGCACGGCGTGCGCCGATAGCCAGCTAGATGGTTGGCAGTGCCTTTGCGCGCGCCAGCGGCGTTTTGATTTCGATGAGGGTTGCCATTGCGGTAACCAGCGTCGTCTGAAAGCGGCGGGCTTGCGGACGCAGGCGGGCGTAGCTGATACGGTTGTTTTCGGTCCGACTTCTTGCAGTCTTCGAATTGAGGTGGCAAGGGCGTTTTGCTGTTTGCGCCGATTTTGGCGTTTTTGATGACGCGCAGCTGCGCTTTCACTCGCACGTCGCCGATTTCGATGACGCCTTCGAGACGCGCTGACGTCGAACGTCACGACGCCCATTCCGTCCGTGTTTCAGACGGCCCTTAAGTCAAGAAAGCGGGCGGGGTCGCGCGCAGGTAACGCCTGCTGAGCGATACCTTGCGCTTTGTTCGGTTTTGGAAGATGCGTTTCGAGCTCGCGCGAGCTGGAGTTTGTTGTTTCACGCCGGCGGCGGGGAATTGCGCTTACGCCTTGCCCAGCGGATGGACTTGCTGATGCCAGCCCGCAGCGGCTTTGTGCATGAGGTCGGTCATGTAGTATTCGCCTCGCGTTGTTGCTGGAGAAGGCTGCCCAGCCAGTCGAGTTTTGGCGTTGGAGCAGCGACGAGGATGCCCAGCGCGGATTTCGCGGTACAGCTTTTGGGCGGCGTCGGCGTCTCTCTTCGACGATGGCGGTATACGCCGCCTCAATGCGCATGTCGCGGATCATGCGGCCCATCGCCTGTCCGGTCACGCGCTCGAACGTCGGGTTTCAGTAATCCGACTTCGCGCTACGGCGGCTTCGAGCAGGGTTTGGTGGCGGTGTCGTCAGCATCGCCGTACAACACCAGCGTGCGGCCTTCGGCGTGCAAAGGTGCGGGCAGAGCCGTTTTGACGGCGCTGGTAAGTGCCGAGCCAGTTCGCTTGCTCGGCTCAGACTGGCGTCGCGTCTGACGGTGGCGCTCCAGAGACTTGGTCTGCCGCGTCCCGATGACGACGCAGATGCCTGAGGACGCGGGCGGCGGTGTCGGTGGCAACGCCGGACCACCGACTGCCGCCGACGCAGTGCACCTCGCGTATTTTGGAAGACAGCCGCGCTTTAGCCGGCGGCGAGGATGACGATGTAGCGAGGGTGGTGATGCGGACATGCTTTCTTTCGGCGGGAGCGGTTTAATGGAGTTGCCGTCTGAGTGCGTGCAGCAGCGTGCCGCTCAGCCGAGCCGCACTCGCCGATTATCGGGCTGATCTCCCCAATGCATTGCCGCGCCGCTTGCTCTTCGGCGGGCAGGCTTGGGCAGCATGTGGCATGCCGACCAGCGGTGCAGCCGCCGCATGTTGCGGAAGTAGACGCCGCTCGTGAAGCTGATGGCGGTGCCCGTCGTCGGTATTTGACGGCGCAGGCGAGTTTGCCTAATAGTAGCTGTTTTATCGGGAGAGGGTTTCCCAGAGCGGCATGGTCAATACGGCCATATGACTGACGCCGGTAAAGAAGGGCAGAAGCGCATTCGTTTTCCTTTCAGAGTGAAGCGTTATTTTATGCCGAATTTGACGCAGACGGCATACACGGCAGCATTAAAGGTGCGCAAGGCCGTCCTGAAATTTTCAGACGGCTTCCTTTTGTAGGTCAGCCGGAAACGGTTTCGGCGGCGGGCGTTGCCGGTGCGGGCAGTCGCTGTTAGTGTTGGTGTTAGTGTTGGTGTTAGCGTGTTGCGCAGCCGAAACGGACGGTGCGGCAGCAGCGCGGGCGAGCGGCAGCGCGTTCGACCGACCGCTTTCGCCGCGAAACCGGCACTTCGAAGTGGAGTTTGACGCGCCCGGCATCGCCGCCGCCTGCGCGGCGATGGTGCCGCCGCACGATCTGGCCTTTGACCAGTAGTATGTCGCTTTGGCGAGCTTGGAGGCGGTCAGCGTGCGCAGCTGTGGCTGATGAGGGATTGAGGTTACCGTAACCACGCACACTGCATTGCCGCGCCATGCGCGACTTTTCCCGTCGGCACGCAGCTTTCACCGAGTCGTCGGTCTTTGCCAAATCGATCAGCTGCCTTTATTTGCGGTAAGTCGTAGCGCGTCAGGACCGGCGTTGTCGGACGGCAGGTTGAATCGCGGTGCCGTTTGTTGCGGAGCGGCCTGTTCGCCTGCGCCTGACTCGCTGCCATAGCGCACCGGCGTTTTGGCACCCGCAACGCATTGGCCGACGGATTTAATTTTCGACGGGTCGGACAGGTTGTTCCACTGGCACAGGACGGCGTGTTTGCGAAACGCGCAGCGATGCGGTCCAAGCGTCGCCGCTTTGGACGCGCGTGTAGTCGGGCCGTCGCCGCCGAGGAGTTGGAGCGCGCAGGCGGTAGCGGTGGAGACGCAGCGGCGGCGCGGGAGAGGGCTCTTGAGCAGGGTGAATAATCGTTTTCATGGGGGTGGCGAGATGCGCGGCAGTCGGAAGCACGCAGCGTGCGCCGTGAATCGCGACCAGCCAGCGGGTGCGCGGTCGCCGGACGGTGGCGGGACGTGCGCCGTTCGGGCAGTGCCGCAGGTCGTGACGGTGCGGCTTTACTTTTACCCGAAACGAGTTGCGCCGCCGCAGTCACGCAGGCGGCCAGGCTGCATTTGCCGTCTCGCGCAAGATGGACTACGCTACGCGTGTATGAAGGAAAGGATACGGTTATGCGTTATTTCGATTTCGGCTTGTTGGGCTCTAGCATAATGGAGGTGATGTCACCGTCTTTTTGGATGGTACGCGATGAGCGGCAGCTGTGCTTTCGATGCTGATGGTGCTCAGCGCGATGCGCTAGGTAGTCGGCGCTGCGCCGCATGGGTTTGCCCGGCGTCCGCTTGCAGGCTAAGCGGCGCGGCACGCGGGCAAAGGTGTCGGCGATCAGATGCGCATGGCAGCGTGCGCTATGCCGTGGTACCGAGCTTTGCCGCCCAGTCCGGGCTTTGTGCCCACTGCGGCAGCCGTGCTCGCTGATGCAGCGGGCCGTTTGCGGGCGGACGCGGCGGAGATGGCGCAGAGCATACGTCGTTACGGCCTGTTCTTCCGGCATGCGCGGCGGCGACAGCCGTGACGACGACAATGTCATCGAGGCGAAGTACAGTACGGTGGACGGCAACGGAAGGCCGTCTGAAAAACCGCGACGCAGACAAACTGCCGCGACATTGAACAGATATGGGCCGTCTGAGCAAAATAATCCGCCGCACTTGTTTTGCGCGGCAATGAATTTTCAGACGGCCTCTGTTTCGACCGCTAGCCTAATTTGGCGCGACATTCAGTATGTATTCAGACAAGAGCACCATGCAGCACGACTACGCCGACATTGGCGCATCCAGAATTTACGAGCGCACGAGCGACATCAGCGTTTTACCGCAAGCTGGTACGCAGTTACGGTCCCGACCGCAATCAGCGACAAGGAGGCCGAAGAAACTAAAAGAAGTTCCACAGGCCTACCGACACGCTCGTCTGACGCACCAAAACGGGCGATGGGCGACCAATACGTATGCCGCGTTCGAACAGGGCGCGCAGGTGCGGGCGCGAGCAGTTTCGGCGGCGCGCAGGGCTTTGATTTCAGCGATATCTTCCAGCCAGATGTTCGGGCGGCGGGGGCGGTGCGCGGCAGCAGGAATTCACCAAGGTGCCGATTTGCAGTATTCGTAAATCAGCGCGAGAAGCCGCCAAGCGGCGCAAGAAACGCTTGACCATCCCGACTTTGACAGACATGCGATGTAAAGCCACGGCATGCGGCGCAGCAGCGGCACCTCCTGCCACCACCGTACCACCTGCCGTTCGCGTGCAGTACCGCATCCGCCGGGCGATTTTCCAAATGCAGCAAACGTCGCCTGCCACGGCTTCGGGCAGGAAATCAAAGACCCGTGCCTGACAGCCGTGGCGAGCAGTGAGCCACGCGCAAACGGTGGTGGAGACCTCAGCCGGCTCGACGATGGTACTGCTGCGTCCGTCCTGAGCGGCGAGAGCGAACAGCCGCAACGGCAGCGCCGGCGGGCAGGACGATGGCCCTCCGGTGCATGTGAAGGCGCACAAAATTTTCCGAAACGCAACGGCCCTCGTACCCGGTGCAGAACGCGATCAGCTGACCGTCGCGGCATTGGGGCGGCGAAGTGGAAGTGACGACTGAGACGGGAAGGTGAAGTCCGATATCCCGAAAAGAAACGCAAAACCGGCCGCCGAATGCGCGCGAAAGGCAGAGGCATCAAATCGCTAGCCTCAGCCGCGACCGAAGAATTTATACTGCCACGTACCCGCGTGGGAAACGCCGGTCAATCTGACCGACCGCCAGAAGAGCTGGTGGAAGAATTTGATCTCCACCGGCATGGAACGCGGTCAAACGCCGCATCCTTCTCGGGACAAAGTGGGCGACCTCTTCCGGCGAGCCCGTCCGGCAAACGGCAGGAGAGTGCCGTCTGAAAACCGTATTGCCGTTTTCAGACGGCGCATTTTGTCCGTAAGTGCGCCGAACCGCCGCAAAGCCACCCAAACACTCCGCACGCCAGTCAACGATACCGTTATATTCCAGTCAGCATTAAAGGCGACCGCAGTGTCCGCACCGCCTCAAACCTTTTTCAGACGGCCTCAAGCTGCTGTATCAGGCGAGATTCCTGCATCCGCGCAACCTGGGCGCGCTCGCCTTCGACGCGCTGCGGCACGGCTACAACGTCAAAGCCGCTCGTTTATCAGCCGACGGCTGCATCCTTTTCAGACGGTACTCTGCAGGCAACAGCAGAGCCGACGGACTGGCAAACCCTCGTACCTCGACAGCCGCCGCTACTCTCCGCATTGTCCGAATACCCGCTTGGCGGCAACGGCATGGAAACGGTCATCCCCGCCGCAGCTGCGTCGAATCCGTTGCGCGCCCGAGCGCGCTGTCGGCGGCAGCGAACGCCCGCACCTGTGCAGTGCCGACATGGGCGCGAAACATGCTGCACGCTGCTTCGGCGTATACGATCGGCCTGCGCGCTGACCGACGACGGCCTATCCGCCAGAGCCGGCGGCCCGCCGCTCGACCACCGGTATCGGTTCGGCGGAACTGGTCCGCCGCAGCGCTGTCGAAACGCAGGCTGCTACTCAGCGCACCGCGAGGCGAAATGCTGTGGTGCTGACGGGCGTACGGGCATGCGCAGTCGCATCGTCCGGCGAAAACCAGCGCGCGCATCAGCGCCTGCCGATGCTGGAAGTTGCGGACGCTGCGGGCACGAAAGTGCAAAATGTCACATCAGCCGCCGCTCTATCACGCTACGCCATCGACGCTGCTGTATCAGCCTGGTACTGCGCCGCACCATGCTGCTGACCGAACGCTGTGCCCGCCGTGCCACCGAACTCGATAATCGCGCGAACAGGCGGAAATAGCGTACTCGTGCCGACCACGCTTTTATCGGCCAGCTGGACGCGATGCCGCCAAAAGGCCGTCTGAGACGTCCTGACCGGCGTGACGCGATTAACCGGCCGAGCCGCGCCGCACGCTCGAGCAATGGAGAACGTGCTGCAACGACGGCACTACGGAGACGAGCTTCGCCTGATGAAGCAGTGCGCCGGAACGGCTGGCGGCCAAAGCCCGACGCGTCGGCACACCGTTTCGCGTTTTACGTTACCGTCGAAATCACGCCGCGCCGACGCTGGCCTCTGCGGCATCGGCGAAAACCGGCAGCACTGTGGCTGAAAACGGCTGGTCGGCGCCGTAAGCCTCGACCGATGTCTCGCACGGCGACGCGAAAGCCGATGCCGACGGCAGACATCTTCCTGCAGGGCGGGCGCGTGACGATGAGGCACGTTTGCGGTGAAACGTCTAGTCCGCAGATGTCTGCCGCATGACCGAACGCATCGCAGCCAGGCGGGCGAGACGGCAGCGTTGGTTAATCAATCGAACACGCCGAATACGGGCGGGCGCTGGCACTTTCGTTTGGCTGGGCCGAAAAGGACTGGACACGACGGCATTGCTTCGGGCATGGCCGGACGGTGGCGCACTACCAATGCCGCAACCACGCTGCACCGTCCGCGAACTGCCGACTAGCGAGCGGGCGTCGATACGCCGCCAGTGAACGAACAGCCGCTGTCGCCACGTCACGAACGCGACTTCCTGCACTGTGAGAATGCCGTCCGCGGTTTCCCTGAACCGTCCTACCGCGGCTTTGCGCCGACGTTTCTCAAACGGCCTCCCAGCGCATTGCGCATCCATACTGTCCTGCCGACGCGGTTATAATCCGCCCAAACACGCACTTCATCACAGCGCCAAACCGTCTTTGTCGCCGATTCTCATCTTCCGACGACGACGCGCGCCCGATCTGAACCGCTTGTTTTGGCAGGCCTTGAAGACTGGCAGGAGACCAGTGCGGATGCCCTGGTGGGTATCCTCGGCGACAATCTCGAGTTCAGTCTGGCTGGAGGACGACATGCCCAACCATGACCCGCGCAGATTGCCGAGCCCTGCGCGATCGCCGTCGCGCCCGTTTACCACACGCGCAGACTTTCGCTGCCCAGCGCGCATGATGCCGCAGCTGCAGGTGGCATGACCCTGCTGCTGCCCGAAGTCCGGACTAGTCTGATACGGCATGCATTGGCGTACCTCTATTTCGCGCAGACGAAATGTGTGCCGACGATGCCGCCCTGCAACGCTTTCCGCCGCATCACCCGCCTGCCGTGGCTGATCCTGCCTGCTGCCGCACATGGCGGCAGCAAAATCGCCGCCGATATGCGCGCGCCGGCAAACAACGCAAACGCGAAATCGGCCTGAGCCCGATTTCCCCATCGTCAAGTTCTCAATGCGGCGTTCGGACGACACCGCATACGCAAACGATCCGCATCGACAGTGCTACCGTCCCGCCGTCTACAGCACACACCTTTCCGGCGGCCGGACCGCCGCCGCCAGACGCTGCCGACTGGCTTTTGACGGAAAGAGGGCGGATGCTTGTCTGCGTCCGAACGCTGCACCCTCGCGAGACTCCGCCGGCGGCAACATAGCGGAAACCGGAAAGGCATTGGGTAGCCGCAGATTCGGCGGCACGATGACGACGGCATAAGCAGAACAAGCCTGCTTGATAGGGAGGCGGGTTTGTGGTATAAACCATCTTTACTTTTGCAGTTTGGAGTCAACCATGGCAGCGAGCTGTAAAAGTGACCTGAGCGCCCGATGAGTGTAGCAATAACGTCGGTCACGCCAATAATAGAAACCAAACGTCGTTTTGCCTAACACCAAACACGCCGCGTTTTTGCTGGAGTGAAAACTGCTGGGTTCGCCTGCGCATATCCAATGCCGCATTGCGCACCATCGATGGGGCTGAGCAATCGATGCCGTTTCGGGCCGATTTGCTGCGCGCAGCGAAAGCCTGATTTGCCGGACAGCCGATTTAAAGCAGTGCTGCAATGCGCGATAAATCAAAGCTGGCACCGAGCGCGGGTGCTGGTCATCTACCACTACCAAAACAAACGCACTATGCCCGGCAAACCTGGAAATCAAAAATTTGATCCGGTTTAAACACTGTTATCTATAAAGAAACCAGAAATTGAAATAATCCGGTTTTCGAAAGCAGCCGCACCGTATTGCGAATCATTGATTGGCAAGATGGTGCGGTTGTATAATTGAGGCCGTCTGAAAATCGATAATCCGTTTTTCGGACGGCCTCATCTAACTACACTGCGTCTAGTGTGAGTGAGGTGTTTGTAGAGTAGATTTGATACAAAGCAGTATAAGGGACGTTTAGTAATTTGCGGCGGCAACGATTCTATCGCATCGCTCCGAGTATTTGGCCGTTAAGTAAGTGAGACTTTTTAAAAGAGAATATTGTGGTCGATTTTGGAAGGAGTTCATCCTACTTATTAAGTATGAGTGTTTTTGAATTGGTTTATGTACAATGCCGCTCTTTCCCCCTGTTTTAAAATTATTATAAAGGAATATGTACGAAAATCAGCGCAAAGAAATCACTGAAAGGTAAAGTCGTTTCAATCGAAAACCGGTTCTGTAAACGCGCATTATTCACCTCATATCGGTGGTGGCAATGCGTTCTTCAACCATCTCCATTTCGATAGTAGAACTGAATTGGCTGTAGGCAAGAAGCTTATGCGATTAATAAGGCTTACTCGTTATGGTTGGCGTGAATAATCCGTTCTTTCTTTGAAAAACAACCGCGCTTGGAGAAGTGCGGTTGTTTTCTGTGTCGGTGCTGGCGAGAAAGATATGCCGAAGATAATCTTCGCCGTGTTGGAATCAATTGTTTCGAGCTTTTCACGACTAGCTTGTGCCGTGAAGTAATGTACGTGCGGGGCGGAAGAGACGGTAAGTCGAATCTAGCTGAGTCCCGGACCATCGTCGCGGCGGCAAAAGCAAAGCGCGGTATCGGCAGTTGAAGCTGACAGGGCGAGCAAGCCTTCCGCACAAAGTTTGGATGCGAAGCGGCAGAGTAAAGATGCCTTGTCAGGGTTGCTAAAGTCGTTTGGGGGCTGTGTTTAAAATCGGCGTGAAACAGCCTCAAACCCTGCCAGATTCTTCCAGCAGAATCCGCAAAACCGTCTCCGTTGGTGCCGGATCTGTACGCGATAGGGTGTTACCGCATATGCGTCTATTTCGACGGCCGCCAGTCTGCGCGTGCAGACTTTCAGACGGCCTGAGGCCGATCGGCTGCGACGTCGCCATCGAGGAAAATGCCATGCCCAATCCTGCTTTGACCAGTTCGGTCAATGCGCCCAGCTAGCTGCAATGCGAGTCCTGCCCGATATGCAGTGTGAAAAATCCGTGCCGCGATGCGCGGGCAGGTTGCCGGTGCGTAATACAACCAGTCCAGCGCCGCAAATCCTGCGGCTTTTTCAACGGTGTGCTGCGCCAAAAATAGGCGGAGACGCGCAAATCCGCCATTGTTGGTGGTGGAAACGGACGACCAGATTTTTGCGTCGTCCAAAGCATGTTCTCCGCGCGCAGGCGATGTTCACCGTATCGCGTGCAAATCGGCAGCGAATCGCCGAATAAAAGCAGCGGCCCTGATGGCGGGATGTTCTGGCTTCAAACGCCGCAGGGCTGTTATGCAACGTGGATGGGCGGCGTATGGAGGAGTGGCGGAACGGATTTCGCCGCCGATTTCCGGTTTCGTTTTCAGCATGGTATGCATCGTCTACCTACAGGCCAGCGGCGGGTGCGAAGCTGCGCCGCGCCCGCCTCGGTGGTGCCATCCTCCGTGTGCTGCGGTTAAGCAGTTTTACACCGTATTGACGTTCCAGCCGCCCGACATGTTGGCTGACGGCAGACGAGGGTCATGCCAGCACGGCAGCGGCGGCGTTCATGCTGCGCCGTGTTCGAGACGGCGGCGAAAACGAGCGGGGTTTTGATGTCTTGCATTCTTCTATGATGAGGCCGTCTGAAAGTTCGGGCTTTTAATGAAGTCCAAACGCTTTGCAGACGGCATTTTATTCGATTATTGCGTTTCTACAATAGTAACAGCAAAACAGGGTTATCAAGCGTTGTCCAGTGACCTTGCAATGCGTTCATCTAATCAATCATACCTCAGCAAGGAGTCAACATGAAAATCGCAGTCATCGGCGCAACAGGTTACGTCGGCAACGCAGTGGTTCAAGAATTGGCAGGTCGCGGCGCATGACGTAACCGCTTTCGCGCGCAATACGGATAAAGTGTTCCCAGCGCAAAAATGTTGCCGCCGTCTCCGCAGATGTCAATGCGGCGGACTTTGCCGACAAGCTCGCGAGCTTTGACGCGCTGTGGTCAGCGTTCAATCCCGCTGGAGCAATCCCAATATCGGCGCGGATTTGCACACGCAGCGCAAAACATCGTCGAAGCGGCAAAAGCGGCTCAAGTGCCGTATCTCTTAATCGTCGGCGGCGCAGGCAGCCTGTATGCCGCACCTGATTTGCAAGTGGTCGATACGCCGACTTCCCCAAAGAAATTTTACGACGGCGCCAATGCCGCACGCCATCTCTTGACCGCACTCCTGCCGCGTCGCGATGTGAACTGGTCTTTCGTTTCCCCACCGGCGACTGGGCGCGGACGGCGGCTTCGAGCGAACCAAAACCGGCAAATACCGCTGGGCAAAGACGATTTGCTGATGGACGGCGAAAATGCCGGCAGGCATTAGCGTGGCGGTTGGCGAGTCGCCATCGCCGACGACGCGGGAGAAAACAAAAGCGCATTTAGTTTGAACGCTTTACCGTTGCCGCCGCCGCAGACAGATAAGGTGAAAGGCCGTCTGAAAACCATCATTGTCAACGCAACTTTGCCTTATCCGAAAAGTGCGGGTTCATGGTAATCAAACAGGTTTATCGGCGGATGAGGCCTGCTCCGCTACAATGTTGCCGCATCAGGGCCGCCTATGGCAGCGTGCCAATCCGCCGTGTTCTTCATTCCCCGACCAAGCTGCTTAAACTGCCGCCATCCGAATTTCGGCCGTCGCACAAAACAAACATGGAAGACCCTTCCGTTTTTCGAGACGGCCTCACCCTACCGAAAGTTAACGACGCAATGGACTTCAGCTGGTTGGCCGAACCGCAAACCTGGATCGGTTTTGCCACTTTATTACTCTTGGAAGTGGTGCTCGGCATAGACAATCTGGTTTTCGTGGCAATCCTTGCCAACAAAGTCAAACCCAAATCCCGCGATCATGCCCGCCTGACCGGCCTCTCGCTTGCCGTCTTAATCCGCATCATCATGCTCGGCTTCATGGCACTTTATCATGACGCTGACCAAGCCTTCCTCAACCTCGGCAGCCTCAGCGTTTCAGGGCAAAGACCTGATTATGCTCGCAGGCGGACTCTCCTGCTCTATAAAGCCACCACCGAACTGCACGAACGCCTCGAAGGGTCAACCACTTCGCCGTAGCGGATACGCAGAAAAAGCATGCCCTTTTTCGAGCGTCGTTGCCCAAATTCTGATTCTCGATGCCGTTTTCTCCATCGATTCCGTCATTACCGCCGTGGCCATGGTTGAACACATCGTCGTCGCCATGGCTGCCGTCGTCGTCGCCATGACCGTGATGATATGGGCCAGCAAAGCCCTGACCGATTTTGTGGACCGCCATCCCACCGTCGTCATGCTCTGCTTGGGCTTCCTGCTCGCGATAGGCTTCAGCCTGATTGCGGAAGCCTTCCACTTCAAATCCCGAGGCTATCTCTATGCCGCCATCGGTTTCTCCGTCCTGATTGAAATCTTCAACCAGGTATCGATGAAAAATACCAAAGAAAAAGACTACATCGGCAGCTCTTGGCGGCAACGCACCGCAGAAAAACGTCCTCGGCAGCGATGGGTATACGCGAAAGCATCCTGGCCAATGCGGGTGAAGAAGCGGAAAACAGCGAACATTTCGAAGAAAACGAAAAATCCATGATACGCAGCGTGCTTGACCTTGGCCGAACGCCCGATACTCGGCGTGATGATTCCCCGCCGCGACATCGAACGGCTCGACATTCGCAAAGCAAAGAAGAACAACGCCGCCAGTTGCAAAGCACGCCTTACTCCCGCCTGCTCGTCGTCGGCAAGGCCGGCGTGGACGAACCATTGGGCTATATCAACAAAAAGACCTGCTCAACCAACTGCTTGCCGATGGCGAACTCAATATTCAGATGGCCTTTGCGCCAGCCGTTGATATTGCCCGACAGCACCACCGCCTTGAATGCCATCGAACTGTTTCGCCAACAAAGCGCGGATTACTCGTTGGTTGTAGATGAGTTCGGCGCCGTGCTCGGCATGGTTACCATGAAAGACCTGCTTGAAACCATTGCCGGCGAATTTCCGGAAGAGTTTGAGCGCGCCGAAGAACCTGTTTTTGCAGGCCGACGGTACCAAGCCGACAGCTTCACCGTAGACGGTGCGCTCGAATAGTCGAACTCGCCTCAGCTCAACCTGCCGCCGAGGAAGAAGATGCCGCCTTCCACACCGTAGCCGGCCTGATTATGGAAGAACTGGAAAACCTGCCCGAAATCGGTGAAAGCGTCGATTTCCACGGCTGGCGTTTTGCAGTATTGGAAAAAGCAGGCCAGCGCATCGAACGGGTGAAAATCAGCAAAATCCCTGAAGAAGAATAAGCTGCTTTCCCATTGCCTGTTGCTTCTGAAGGCCGTCTGAAACCATCAATTTTCAGACGGCCTTTCTAAATTGCAATAAACAAAATGTTCATAATAAACAATCATGCAAAAATTAGGATGGTCTGTGTTCGGATAAAAATCCGTTGACAAAAGTTTCGGGTTCGGAATAGAATGCGCTCTCTTCCCGATAGCTCAGTCGGTAGAGCGACGGACTGTTAATCCGCAGGGTCCCTGGTTCGAGCCCAGGTCGGGGAGCCAAATTTAGAAAAGCCAGGTTTTTAAAAGCTGGCTTTTTCTTCGTCTAAAAATCTAATCAAATAAAGAGGCTGATCTGAAACATCACCCGTTTTTCAGACTGGCTTTAAAACGGAAATGATGATTTTCGGGCAAACCTCGTGCTGTTATAATAACGATTCTTTACATTTTATCTCACAACCTTGATTCCCACTGAAAGGAAGATTGATGAAAAAGTTTTGGCACGCTGTTTATTCTGGGTCTGGCGTTTGGTTTGAACTATATGAATGCCGTGCCTAAAGTATTGGCATGGATTTATCATGGTGAAGACATGCCTATGTGGATTAAGGCCGGATTACGGGCGGCGGCGCTGAGTTTGGCTCTTGGGTCATTTCGCGGAAAAAGGTGTGGAAGAAACCGAGGCAGAAGAAGAGAAGTTTAATCAGGCCGTCTGAAAACGGATTTCCCGTTTTTCAGACGGCCTTTCTTGCTTTCAGGACAATATGGATACCATTGTTCATTCTTTATCTGATGGGCGTCGGATTACCGTCCGCATCAAGCGCAACGCCAGGAAAAATATCATCCTGCGTCCAATGGCGGCAGATGCGGTTAGTGCAACGATACCGCCTTTGGTTGGGGCGGAGGCAGTTGTCGGCGTGGCTGTCGGAGCGGGAAGATTTACTGTTGTCGGTGTTATGCGCGCGGTACGTATTGCCGGTTGAAGAAAGCCTGCCGTCCAAACTTTGGCTGCATGGGGAGCAGTTGGATTTGGTGTCGGGCGGGCATGAGGGCGTATTGTTGCTGCCTTCGCGTGTCGGTGTGGCGGAAGCCGGGCGGAGGAGCAGAAGGGAGGTTGCCGGAAAGAGTGGCGGCGGCGTGCTGCCGAGACATTGTTGCCGCGCCTGGTTCTGCATGCGGGCCGTTTGAATTCAACCTGCGGCGAGTGGCTTTGTCGAATGCCAAAACTTTGCAGATGTCGCCGCACTGCACCGGGATACGCCCTCAACTGGCGGCTGGTTGGCGCGCCGATTTTGTGGTGGACTATGCTTTTGCGTCATGAGCTTTGCCATCTTCAGCATCCGAACCACAGCCGCGATTTTTGAGTTTGGTCAATCGGCATACGCGCACACGCAGGCAGCCAAGCTGTGGTTGAGACAGTATGGGCGGGGAGTTGTTTGTTTTTGGGATAGGTGGAAAATCTGTTTGCCTGCTTTTTGAGGCCAGTCTGAAAATAGCAATTGGGATAAGGATGAAACCGATAATCAAAATGATTTGGCGGCTTAAATATGATATATGCCGAAAGCAGTCAGCTAAAAATTTAGAAGTGGGAAAGGGAAGGGATATTGAACGATGACAGCTTGTTAGTGGTGCCCGGGACCGAATCGAACCGGTACGTCCGTATTAGGGACGACGGATTTTTAAGTCCGTTGTGTCTACCAATTTCACTCACCCGGGCTTTATCTTTTTCCCGGAAGGGTAAAGATAATTTTTGGAGGCGGGGGCACGGACTTTAACCGGCCTGTATAGAGGTTGCACCCTATCGCATAAACGCTCTGCCACCCCGCCGTGAAGGCGGTGTTGTCTGTTGGAGGCGGGAGTCGGAATCGAACCGGCGTAGACGGTTTGCAATCCGCTGCATAACCACTTTGCTATCCCGCCATAAAGAAAAAAAGTTGTTTTTGAAAACAACTAATCTTAAATGGAGCGAAACGAGGTCTCGAACTCGCGACCTCAACCCTTGGCAAGGTTGCGCTCTACTAGCTGAGCTATTCCCGCATAATTCAAAAATACGGTTTTTGGAGCGGGAAACGAGTCTCGAACTCGCGACCTCAACCTTGGCAAGGTTGCGCTCTACCAACTGAGCTATTCCCGCGTAAACCGGATTTTTCAAACTGTGGAGCGGGAAACGAGTCTCGAACTCGCGACCTCAGCCTCAGCAAGGTTGCGCTCTACCAACTGAGCTATTCCGCATTTTTGGAAGTCTTTGCCGGAAGCGTAAAGCCGCCATTATAGCGGCTTCTTTAAGGCCTGTCAAGCATTGTGTCGGAATTTAGTTTAAACTCGCGCCAAGCCATTTTTAAGTAGTAGAACATCGACCAGATGGTTGGGACGGCGGCGAGCGTCATCAATATGTTGCCGATAAAAATAAAATTCAGGCCGTGATAGTCGTTCATGCCTGCCAGCAGTAGCAGGATGGCGGCCACTGAGCGGTGGTTTTCAACCTGCCGATTTGGGCGACAGCACGCTGCCGCGTTTGCCCATTGCGCCATCCATTCGCGCAGTGCGGAGATGGTGATTTCGCGGCCGATGATAATCATGGCGAAGATGGCGTGGGTCCGGTGCAGGCTGACCAGCAGGATGAGGGCGACGTCACCACCATGAGTTTGTCGGCAACGAGGGTCGAGAAAAGGCGCCGAAGTCGGAAGTCTGTTTCCAGCGGCGGGCGAGAAAGCCGTCAAACCAGTCGGTTACGGCGGCGGCGGCGAAGATGAAAACGGCCGTCCAGTTGACGGTTTGGGGGTCTAGCCAGCCTTTTGGCAGGTAAAACAGCAGGGTGAAGACGGAATCAGCAGAACGCGCATCCAGGTGAGCAAGATTGGTATGTTCCACGGCATGGGTGTTTCTTTCCGGTGGGTTTGTTGTTTTTAAAGTAGTGGTTTGCTGTGTGGTTTTCAGACGGCCTTGAGGCCGTCTCAGAAAAAGAGCGAGGTATTATAGCGGATTTGACGTACCGCTTCGGTTTTCATGGGGAAGGCTTTGTTTTAGAATGTTGCGCCGTTTGGACAGGCGGTCTGAAAGGTGCGGTTTGGTTTATTAGGATACACACATGTCTGTCAATCATTATGAAAATTTTCCGGTCGGCTCGATTATGCTGCCGCGCCGCCTCCGCAAGCCGGTTCATGCGGTTTATGCGTTTGCCCGTTATGCGGACGATGTTGCCGACGAGGGCGATGCGGACAATGATGCGCGTTTGGCGGCTTTGGCGGCTTTGCGTGCGGAGCTTGACCTTATCGGAACGGGCGGGTGCCGCAGACGGCCTTGATGCGCCGTTTTGTATGAGGAGGCGGTGTTGCGTTCGGTTTGGACTTTGCAGCCGTTTTACGATTTGTTGTCGGCTTTTTGCACAGGATGTGGTGAAAACGCGTTATCAGAATTTTGCCGAGTTGGCGGATTATTGCCGCCGTTCCGGCCAATCCGTGGGCGGATTTTGTTGCAGCTTTACGGTGAAACGGATACCCGCAGCCTGGCGCGGAGCGATAGTAGTTTGTACGGCGTTGCAGTTGATTAATTTTTGGCAGGATGTGGCGGTGGATTGGCGCAAAGGGCAGGGATCTATATCCCGCAGGACGATTTGGCCAAATTCGGCGTTACCGAAGCGCAGATTGCGGAGGGTAGCGGATTTTGCCTTTCAGCGGCTGATGGCGTATCAATGCGGACGGGCGTTTAAGATGCTCAAGGCCGGTGCGCCTTTGGGCCGGACGTTGAAAGGGCGGATCGGTTTCGAGTTGCGGATGATTGTGGTCGGCGGGCAGATTATTTGCAGAAGCTCGACGGCTGCCGTTACAACGTTTTCGAGCAGCGGCCGGTGTTGGGTAAGAAAGACTGGTGGCTGATTGTGAAACGTGCCTTCCTCAAAAAGTAGGCCGTCTGAAAACGAATCCTGTAAAAATTAAGGCGAGATTTTTGAACCGAATATGGAAAAATACCGGCGCGGCGTTTGCCGTCCGGATGCTTGGCGGCTGCCGCGGCGTTGCTGCTGTCGGCTTGTGCGGGTTTGCCGGATTTGGCCGACCGCACCGTTTCCGGCTATATCGATACGGACAGCGCGCCGCGTTTGGAAGCCGCACTGCCGTCCGAGAGGCCGTCTGAAAAACAGGCGGGGCAGGGCGGTGTTTGTTGCTGGCCGACCCGCGTGATGCTTTTTGTCGCCCGTGCCATGCTGATTGAGCATGCCGACCGTTCGCTCGATATTGCCCTATTACATCTGGCATGACGATGTATCGGGCAAAATGCTGTTCCAAATGCTGCAACGCGCCGCCGAAAGAGGTGTCCGCGTACGCCTGCTGCTCGACGACAATAATACGCGCGGTATGGATGACGTGCTGGCGGCATTGGATGCCGAGACAACATCGAAATCCGCCTGTTCAATCCGTTTCCCCACCGCAAAAGTCGCGCGTTGGGCTATCTGACCGATTTTCCCCGCCTCAACCGCAGGATGCACAATAAAATCGCTGACTGCCGACAATCAATCACACCATTGTCGGCGGTACCGCAATATCGGCGACGAATATTTCAATGTAACCACCGACATCGGTTTTGCCGATTTGGACGTGCTGGCCAAAAGGCGAGGTGGCGGAAGACGTTTCGCGCGATTTCGACCGTTATTGAGCCAGCGGCTCCAGCTATCCGTTTTTCAGCATCGCGCCGCGTGCCGATGCCGAAAAAGGCATCTGAAACTGCACCGCTCCCGCCGCGACGATGCGGAAATCCGTGCCAGCTACCTCGACGAGCTTGCCGCTTCGCCGTTGACCGCCGCCATATCCGAAGGCAATGTGCCGTGGCAGTACGCCGATGCGCGCCTCATCAGCGACGATCCCGCCAAAGGGCTGGCGCGCGATAAGGAGCTTCCCGCGATTGCCGACAGCCTGCTCGAGGCTTTGGGCAAAGCCGGAAAAAGATGTCTTTATCGTGTCGCCTTATTTTGTACCCAGCAAATGGGGGATGGCGGCCTTGCGCGATTTGACGCCAATAATGTGAAGGTAACGGTTTTAACCAACTCCCTGCGCGCCACCGACGTAGCCGCCGTGCATTCGGGCTATGCGTTACCGCAAAAGACCTGCTGAATGCGGGGCGTCGAACTGTAGGAAGTCAAACCGGATTTCGCCCCGCCCAAGATTAGGGACAAAGGGCTGACCGGCAGTTCGACCACCAGCCTGCACGCCAAAAACCTTTGTGGTGGACGGCAAGCGGGTGTTTATCGGTTCGCTCAACTTCGACCCCGTTCCGCCCGTTTGAACACTGAAATGGGCATGGTTATCGACCATGCCGGAATCGCCGGCGACATGCGGCAGGAGCTGGAAAAATCACGCCGCAATACGCCTACAAGGTGGTGATGGACAAACAGCGCAAACGCCTGCGCTGGCAAGACCCGGACCGGCCCGACGTGTTGTTGAAAAACGAGCCCGACGCTGGGATTTGGAAGCGGATTATTTCCAATATTTTTCGATATTGCCGATTGAAAAATTGTTGTAAGGATGAGGGGAATAAAAGGCCGTCTGAAAGTTTGCCGCTTTCAGACGGCCTTTATAGCACTGAGGCGGATGCACGGCATCAGTCATGCCGGACGGCTGTGCGTTCGATGCAAAACGGCATGGGTGGTGGTTATACCGTTGAAAAATTAAATGAATATATCTTCAGACGGCCTCACACGCCCAAATATCCTTCCTGCTGGCAGCCACCTTGCCAGATGCGCTTCGACGATTTCGGGGGTTTTGTTCAATCAGCAAGGGGGCGATTTCGCGCGCCTGTTCCAAGAGGTGCAGGTCTTCTTCGAGATTGGCGAAGCGCAGCATGGGGACGCCGCTTTGGCGCGCGCCGAGAAATTCGCCGGGGCCGCGGATGTTGAGGTCTTGGCGGGCGATTTCGAAGCCGTCGGTGTGTTCGTAGATGACTTTCAGCCGCGCTTTGGCGAGTTCGCTCAAGGGTTCGGCAAACAGGAGGACGCACACGCTTTCTGCCGCGCCGCGCCCTACCCGCCCGCGTAATTGGTGCAGCTGCGCCAAGCCCATGCGCTCGGCGTGTTCGATCACCATCAGGGCGGCGTTGGGCACATCTACGCCGACTTCGATGACGGTGGTGGCGACCAAGACGTTCAGACGGCCTGCGGCAAACTCCGCCATGACTTCGGCTTTTTCGGCGGCTTTCATGCGCCCGTGTACCAAGCCGATGTTGAGTTCAGGGCAAGGCTGCCTGAAGCTGCTCGAGGGTTTTCGGTGGCGGTTTGCGGTTGCAGGGTTTCGCTTTTCTTCAATCAGCGGGCAGACCCAGTACGCCTGCTGCCCTTTGCGGCAGATGTTGAGGACGAAGCCTTCGACTTCGGCGCGGCGGACGTTGTTGACGAGGCGGGTTTTAATCGGGGTGCGCCCGGGCGGCAATTCGTCGATGACGGACACGTCCAAGTCGGCGAAGAAAACTCATAGCGAGCGTGCGCGGGATGGGCGTGGCGGACATCATCAGCTGGTGGACGTCGCGCCCTTTGTTTTTGAGGGCGAGGCGTTGGGCGACGCCGAAAGCGGTGTTGTTCGTCCACAATCACCAAGCCCAGATTTTTGGAACTCGACGTCGTCTGAAAACAGGGGCGTGCGTGCCGACGGCGATTTTGACGGTGCCGTCGGCGAGTTTGGCTTTGGCTTCGTCTTTTGGCTTTTTGCGCTGGCTGCCGGAGAGCCAGACGACTTCGAGTCCCTAAAGGTTCAAGCCATTGTTTGAACTTGATGAAAATGCTGTTCGGCAAGGATTTCGGTCGGCGCCATCACAGCCGCCTGCGCGCCGGATTCGATGGCGGTCAGCGCGGACAGGGCGGCGACGATGGTTTTGCCGCTGCCGACATCGCCTTGCAGCAGGCGGTGCATGGGGTGGGTTTGCGCCATGTCGCGGCGGATTTCGGACACGACTCTTTCTTGGGCATCGGTCAGGGCAAACGGCAAGGCGTGGCGCAGGGCTTGGGTCAACGTGCCGTCGCCGCCCAATGCTGCCGCCGTGCCGCTGACGCGCTTCTGCCGCGCCAGCCGCATGGACAACTGTTGCGCCAAAAGTTCGTCGAATTTGAGCCGCTGCCATGCAGGCAGCGCGCCGTCGGAAAGCTGGTGGATGGTGAAACTCGGCGGCGGCGAATGCAAAAGGCGCAGGCTTTCGGCGAGGTGCGGCAGTTTCAGACGACCCAATAAGGCATCGGGCAGCGTGTCGTGCAGCGGCGTAACGTCCAACGCCGTCTGAATGATGCGGCGCAAAGTGAGCTGGTTCAAACCGTTTACAGTCGGATAAATCGGCGTGAGGCTTTCCGCCAAACCGCTGCTCTCCGCATCGCGGATTTTGGGATGAATCATCTCGTCGCCGTAAAACCCGTGTTTGATTTCGCCCACGGCGCGGATGCGTTTGCCGACCGCCATCTGCTTCTGATGGCTGGCGTAAAAAGTGGATGAAGCGCAGAAAAAGGACGCTGCCGGAATCGTCGGCAATTTGAACGATCAGCTGCTTGCGCGGTTTGAACGTTACTTCCTGATGGATGACTTCGCCCTCGACCTGACACGGCACGCCGATCGGCGCATCCTTAATCGGCATGATGTGCGTCTCGTCCTCGTAACGCAGCGGCAGATGCAAAACCAAATCCCATGCGGTGTTGAGGTTGAGTTTGTCGAGCTTCTTGGCGGAAACGTCGGTGATTTTGAGCTGTTTCTGGGTTTCCGGGCGTCATCATGGCTTTGTCCTTTAATGGCGCGTATTTTTAGCTGAAAGGCCGTCTGAAAATGTTTTTCAGACGGCCATCATCGAACCCGCAGTTTCGGGCTGCGGGTTCGTGCGTTGGTTCGGTTTTTGAGTATCGATGAAAAGGCCTATATCGTATATGAAGTCTCCATGAAACAGATTGATTGGGATAACTGAAATGCAGGTGTTTTAATGACCCGACCGCTTAGTCGGTATGGGTATTATAGAGTAATGATAATAATTATCAAGACTTATTTTAAGAATATTTTTGATCATGTGCATGATAATATGATTTTTTAAAAGAATAAAATTTAATGAAATACAACTAGGAGCAGTATCCGCGTATCGGAAAAAGCCGTTTCGCGTATAATCCGCCCTTTCGTACCGCAAACCGTTATCAAAAATGCACAACGATATTTCACAAACCGTCCGCCGCGACCTGCTCGCCGCCAACGGCCTGTCGCCCGAAGACCTTTCCCGCAGCCTGTCCGCCATCGGCGCACCACGTCGATTACGCCGACATCTACCGCCAGCGCACCGCCTTCGAAAGCTGGCACTGGAGGAAGGGCATGGTCAAATCGGGCAGTTTCCAAATCGACCAGGGCGTGGGCGTGCGCGCGGTGTCGGGCGAGAAAACCGCCTTTGCCTACGCCGACAGCCTCGAACGCCGACAGCATCCGCCGTTCCGCCGAAACCGTGCGCGTCATCGGCGCGGCACGGGCGTGAGACACATCAGAACGCCGTCTGAAAAATACGGCAAATCCGTTCACCAAACCGCCAATCCGATACACAGCCTGGATTCCGCCGCCAAAAGTCGCCCTGCTTCAGCGCGTGGAAGAGCGGCCAAAGGCGGCCGATCCGCGCATTGTGCAGGGTGATGGCTGGGCTGACCTGCAGATACGACCTGGTTTACATCGCCCGTTTGGACGGCCGCCACGCCGCCGATATCCGCCCCTGGTGCGCCTGAGCATCACCGTCATCGCCAAGCAGGGGAGCGGCGCGAGATGGGCAGCGCGGGCGGCGGCGGACGTTTCGACCTGTCTATTTCAGCGACAAATTAGTAACGGAATATGTAAATGCCGCCGTGCAGCAGCACTGACCAATCTCGAAGCGCGCCCCGCGCCGGCAGGGCTGATGAAAGTCGTTTTGAGCGGCGGCTGGCCGGGCGTATTGCTGCACGAAGCCGTCGGGCACGGCTCGAAGGCGATTTCAACCGCAAAGCAAACCAGCGCGTTTTCCGGAAAAATCGGACGGCGGGTAGCTGCCCAAAGGCGTTACCGTCGTTGACCAGGGCGATATCGCCGACCGTCGCGGTTCGCTCAATATCGACGACGAAGGCAACGAAACCGGCCGTACCGTACTCATCGAAGACGGCATTTTGGTCGGCTATATGCAGGACGAAACCAACGCCCGACTGATGGGCGTGCAATCCACCGGCAACGGCCGCCGCGAGCTACGCCTCGCCCCCATGCCGCGCATGACCAACACCTTTATGGAAAACGGCTGCTACGACCCCGAAGAAATCATCGCCTCGCTCAATAAAGGCATTTACGCCGTCAATTTCGGCGGCGGTCAGGTGGATATTACCAGCGGCAAATTCGTGTTCAGCGCCTCGGAAGCGTGGTGGGTGGAAAACGGCAAACCGCAATATCCCGTCAAAGGCGCGACCATAGTCGGCAACGGCCCGGAAGTGCTGAAACACGTTTCCATGATAGGCAACGACAGCGCGCTGGACAAAGGCGTGGGCGTGTGTGGCAAAAGACGGGCAGAGCGTGCCGGTCGGCGTCGGCCAGCCCTACTTTGCGGATTGATGCCGGTCTGACTGTCGGGGCGGCAGCGAGGCTTAGGCTAAGGGTCGGTGAAAATCTAAAGAGGCCGTCTGAAAACAGCTTTTCAGACGGCCTCTTTTGATGCCGGTGCAACGGCACGGACTTTAAAACCAAGCGGAAACAGTGGCGAACAGCCAGAAAGGCCGCTCCAAGTCCATTGTGCAACGCTATGGTTCCCCAAGTCATCAAAACCAGCATGACGAGGCCGAAGAAATCCGGCAGGTGCAGATAAAGCCAAGTGGCGGCAGGTTTGCGCCAGAAGGCGAGACTGTGCCTGTTTCTTTTTCCAGCCTCGCGTGCATGAAACGGGCGTTCCAAATGCAGGCTGGTGTCGATGCCGTATTCGCTGCGGACATGCTCGTTGACGATTTTCATTGTGCGGAAGGTCGGTTGCAAAAAGATATCGATCAGCGTGCCGACAACCGGAATCATGCCCAGCAGCATATCGGCTAAAAGCAAGATAAACCGCCAGCGCATTTTCTTCCGGTACGCCCAGTTCCTGCCCATGCGGAAGGCTTTGAGCGTCAGCAGCAGGCCGGCGATAGTCGCCGACAAATGGGATGAGCGACAAAAAGCGCGTCTATGCCGATACCTTGTTTCGTAAACGGGATGCGAACAGGCTGTCCATGGTGTTGTTGGCGTATTTGACAGATGGCGTTCGCGGCGGATGATTTCCTGCCGATCAAACGGGGCGGGGTGTTGTTCGCGATGTATTCCTTGTGTGATGCGGTGTTTTTGTGCGGCAGTAAAGCTGTGCATTTTATTTCATTGTGCGGATTTTGAGGTGACAGAGACGTTGGGATGCGAAACGCCCGTTGCGTGCTTTTTCCAGTGCAGTCGCAAGCGGTTTGTCAAGATGCCGTCAGTTTGTGTTGCCGGTCCGAAAGGGTAGGGTTGGGTTGGAAAGGGCGGATTGAGGCCGTCTGAAAGGTATTTCTATTTTTCAGACGGCCTTTTTATTCTTTTGCCGTGCAGTATGGCGGCAAATTTTTCCGGCAGTCTGCGGACGCGTTGCGCGGCATAGTCGAAAGCAGCCAGATGGCATTGGACAGTGGCAATCAGTGTTTGGTCGCGGAGGCGGAGCAGGGCAGCATCGCAGCGGAAACCGCCCGCACTGATTTCGGCTGTGCCGAGGCTGATTTGCAGTTGGTCGCCGTGCATGGCCTGTGCCCGATATTGGATGGAGGCACCGGTCATGATCAGGCCGCAGCCGCCGATGTCGAATTCGCTGTATCCATGTTCTGCCAGCCAGCGGATGCGCGCTTCGTGAACCATGCGTAAGACGGCATCGTTGGACAGATGGTTGCCGTAGTTCAAATCGCCGATTTGCGACGCTGAGGCCGGTTTGATAGAGGATGGATTCGGGCAGGGGAGATGTTGAGGCGGGGCATGTGGTTTATTTGGAAGGTTGTGAAAGGTTGAGGGCGGTTGCTCCGGATGGCGTTCTGCCGTTTGACTTCGGATTTTATCGTCCGGTTGTATTTTGGCAGAGGCCGTCTGAAAAGAGTCCGCTTTTTAAATGGGGCGGAATCTTTCAGACGGCTTCGGATGCTAGAACAGGTTGTCGTCGCTTCCGTTGTCGTTGGCTGTGCCGTCGTTGTATTGCGGCATGTTGCCGACGGAGGTACAGGGGGTGCCGTTCTGCGGAATGTCGGCATCGATTTCGATCTCGCCGCCTTCAGGCAAGATTTGTTCGGCAGGCGGAGGAGTTTGCGGTTTCGGCGACGCCGCTTTCGGTTTGCTTAGGCTGCCCGAGCCGGAAGTCCATGCCAAGCGAGGTCAGATTGCCGCTGATTTTGCCTTTTCCCGTGCCGCAGGTCAGACAGTTCAGCGTGCCGGTCCGCGCTTTCAATATGGCGTATTTTGTCCGATACAGGTTTTTGCCGTTGGCTTGCGCCATGCGTTGATGCTTTTGCGTAAGGCGGTACCGTATTTAGGTTTTTCTTGTTATAAGGGTCGCGGTAGGCACAGCCAGAGGTTGCCGGCACCGTTCTACATTGAGGCGCTACCATTTGATAAATGACATCGGCCGGCGAGCCTGTGGTAATGGTTTTGGCAAATTGAGGGCGTCGGGGACTTCATCCGCACGCAACCGTGGCTGCGTACGCCGGGGACGCTTGCCGGGGCGTTTGTGCCGTGGATGCCGAGGCCGAGTTTAGGGTCGCCCAAACGGACAAATACGGGGCCGAGCGGGTTTTTCGGTCCGGGTGGGATGGAGGTTACGCCGTTGTTCAGTTCTTTTTGAATCGATTTCGGGATGCCAGGTGGGATTGAAGGCTTTGGCACCGATTTTGTGCGAACCGAGGTTGGTTTGCGTCATCGCTTTTACCCACTGCGACAGGATAAATTTTTGCCAATTTGCCGTCTGTGTAGAGGAAAAGGCGTTGCTGGGGGATGTTGATAACGACGTGATGGCCTTGTGAAACAGGCGCGACATCGGGAACGGAAGTGTTGGCCAAGGCCGGAACGGCCGCCAGTAAAGCAAAGGCTGAATCTAATTTTTCATGATGTTGTTTGCTGACAGTGTTTGTGAGGTGCGGCATCATACCGCAACTGTCGGTAATTTGTGGGAAAAATGTCATGTTCGTTTTTTTGGTGTGCGAGCGTGGCATTATGGCAATAGTGATGAAAAACAGGCTGATTCACAAGGTAAAAAGGGTGAGGTGTTTGAGGCCGATGTGGTTGGTTTGGATCATGAAGGGCGCAGCATTGTCAGGCGGTTGGGGAAGGCTGTGTTCGTTCACAACGCGCTTCCGGGGAGCGGGTTGCTTGTCGTTGTTCGGACAGACAAACGTTTCGATGTGGCAGATGCTGTGGAAATTTTGCGTCCGTCGGGATATAGGCAGGATGCACCGTGCCCGGATTATGGGGAGTGTGGCGGCTGCTCCATGCAGCATATTGAATTTTCGGCGCAGGTGTCGTTTAAGCAGAGGGTGGTGGAAGAGCAATGTGCGCGGCTCGGCAAGATATCGCCCGATCAGATTTTGGCACCGATTTACGGTCTGCCGTGGCATTATCGTGAACGCGGCAGGTTGAGCGTTCGAAGCAGACGAACAAGGCCGTCTGAAAATAGGATTCCGTTCGAAAAAAAGTAATCGTATTGTTGCTTTGAAACAGTGTGCCGTTTTACCTCAACATCTTTCGGCAGCTTTGCCCAAGCTGCATATGGGTTTGCAGCCATTTTCAGGGAATTTGGAAGGTATAGAGTTTGCTGTGGCGGAGGGAAGACAGCCCTGTGCCTGATGTTCTCCGCAGGCCGTCTGAAAAAGAGATGAAATGTTTGCAGGCATTGGTTGAGGCATTCGGGATGCATGGCTGTGGAGTTGGAGAAGTAAAACGGGGTGCGCCAGGCATTGCGGCCGGAAGAGGGCGGGCTGATTTACAAAGCTTCCCGATTTTACTTTGAGTAATGTCGTTTGAAGTGGGCGGTTCACTCAGGTCAATGCGAAATTGAATAATTTGATGGTGAAAAGGGCAATGGATTTGCTTCCAGCCGTCGCCGGGAGAGAGGATCGCCGATTTGTTTTGTGGTTTGGGTAACTCACCTGCCGATTGCCCGCAGCGGTGCCCAAGTATTGGGAGTTGAAGCGTTGCCCGATTTAGTGAATCGGGCCAAACAGAATGCCGTGGCTAATCATTGTCAAGGGATATGTCGATTTCAGCGTGCGGATTTATTCAAAGTGAATCCCAGCGCATTGGGTGATTGTGTAATGTGGATAAGTACTATTGGATCCCCGTGTCGGTGCTCATGCTGTGATTGAAATGCTTACGCAGGTACTGGCGCTGCAACGGATAGTGTATGTTTCATGCTAATCCGGCTACTTTTTGTAAGGGATGCTGCGCTAGTAGTTGGAAAAGGTTATAGATTCAAGTCATTAGGGATAATGAATTTGTTTTCGCAGACTGCACATATTGAATCAATCGGTTGCTTTGATAGATAAGCGGCGTGTTTAATTAAGTAAAACGTTGAAATAAAGGTTCGGTTTTTGTAAGTCATGCTATTATGACAGGCTAAGGGATTAACAATCCGTAACAAAAATATCTAGTTTGTATTTTTAAGGTTGCAAAGGGTTGTTTTCGAACATGCCACATGTTGGGAGATATTCTTGGATTACGCGCTTATATTGGGAGTGCTCGCAGTTGTTGTACTAATCTTTATTATGCTGAAACAGCGTAGTAAAGAGAAAGCATCAGTCAAAAATAACCAGTCATCAACTAGGCGGGCGAATAATAACGATGATACTGAGGAACAGGCTGATTCAGATGTTTGGGTCAGTCAGGTGAATACCTCAGTTTCCTGATGCGGATCAGAGTTGGGAGTGGGATACCAATAACTACTGATTTGTCTACTGCTCAGTATCTGCTCAGGAAGTGGATCCTCTCACCGAATACCAAGTCTATAAGCAGTTCGGTTATGAGGATAAAGGCAGCAGCTTCTTTGGCAAGTTATTTGAACAATCTAAAATCCGATGCGCCTGAAAAATTGGTTAGCGAGTTGGCTGGCCTTTGTTTAAATATCGGGGATGTCGACTGTTGTCTTCAACCTTGAGCGCATGCTTCAGTTCTACCGCAAACGGCTTTGGCTGAATATATTAAAGCTGGTTTGGGTCTTGATTCCAACCACTGGGCTTGCGTGTGTTGGCAGAATCGAAGTTGAATTGGGGTATGCAGGAGGTGGCTCGCCAGATAGGGTGAGCAGACAGGCCTTGATGTTTCTGATTCCGATGGCAGTTCACTAATGTGTCCTCGACTGTAGAGTTACAGTTAATAATGATGGTCGTGAAGTTAGACGCTTAACCAGCGGAGTCCGTTGATTATTGGTAAGGCTGAAGTTGGCGATATGACCGAGGAAGAAATGAGTGCGGTTAGTGGTTTGTGAAGCCTGAAAAGTCAGCAAAAATTGATAAAAAGATCAGGTTGATTACGAAACCGCTTTGCAGCAATACAATAAAGCAATTCAAAAAGCAGAGAAACCTGCAGGGGTTAATTATCGATGCCCTTAAAATTAGACTATCAGAATTCTGATGTTAATGAGTTGCGGCTCATTTGTGAAACTGTATTACTCCTGGGTTCTAACGGACGTCAGGTAAAAAGAACGTATGTTAGGTTCGAGTTACAGTTTGGGTCAGCATAGAGGTGTTCGATAATTTAGAGAAAGCACCGACTGAGCAACAAATTCGTGAAATTGGATTGAAGCAGGGATATTTGCAAGCTGCATCACGTCAGGCAAAAATTAAGTATCGAGAGTTGGTTCAGAGGAATGATTCTATTCTAAAGTGAAAGCACTTCTCCTGCTGAGCTGGCATTGAAAGAAGTTGAGTCTTTGTTAATGTATGCGCCAGCTTGAGACAAGCAATATCTACATTGGAGCAGGCTGTTCTGCAATACCCTCAAAGAATCTCAGTTGTACATAATGTTTGTTTGATTATATGAACGATCAGAAGGATTGGGTAAGATTAGAGCAGTTCTCAAGATTGCTGCGAGAAAGGGAAGCTAATCTGCCAGAGGAAGTTGTTTTGGCAATTAGTCAGTTACAGCAGCGCATTCATCGTAATTCAAACAAATAAAAAGAGTGCAGAATAATGGATAATTTAATACTGGTAAAGACAGTACAGGTTAGTCTGCGGAAATGGGTGAGCAGCAACATGCTGTTTTTAGAATGGCATTTAAAAATGCATACACAACTAATTATGAAATTGTGGATGCAAGCTCTACTGTTAAAGCGGACATGGTATAGCTGACGTTGATGGTAGCAAGGGGATGTTGAGCTTAGCATGAGGCAAAGAAAAATCATCCAGATATACCTGTGGTTGTGTTTTTCAGTTAATGAGCCGATTGTAACTGCTCATATCTACCTAAACCTGTGAAATTTGACACATTATTTCCGATTCTGAGAAGTTTAGCCCAGGGTGGTAATGTTGTTGAACCCAAACAGCAGGAAATGATTGATTCGCAGCAGCCAGAAAAAGTGTCAGGCCCCTCTGGGTATAATGATAAAAAGACAACAATTCGCCGTTTTAATCCTCAGCGTGGTTTATTAGGTGCATTAAGGGGCGTCTAGTGAGCGACAGCAAGATACGGCAGTATTGGTTGATGGTAAACCAGTCCTCATTGTATTCCCTAGTATCCAACGTGTACTCTTAACCGTTAGTGCAGAAGAGCTGGAAAAAATGTGCCGTGATGATCATCTTGCGGTTATTTGTAAAACAGTTCCTGATAATCCTCAGTGGAAAGAGAAGGCTAAAGTTACCATTATGTCTTGTCTGTGGCAGATGGCAATATGGACTGCCCAAGGCAGATTGGTATTTCGATGACTCCTGCAAACAGTATTTACTTTAAAACGTTGGCCTAATTTAACTCGCTTAGCTCCAGTTCCTGAGTCTATGCGACTGTCTGCATTACTGACTAAAACATCAGTTAACTTAAATATTTTATATAAAGTAATGCCGCTAGATATGGCAGATATTTTGAATTATTTGGCAGCTACATATGTTACAGGATATTTAGCAACAGATAATGAATTTTCCTGTTCAAGGAAATGAGAATTAACGACTGATACTGTAAATGTTAATACCCATGTTCCTGATAATAAAATGTCTAAAGATGCGCTAACTGCTGTAACACCGTCTCAAAAATCAGCCTCGTGGATTGCTCCAGAGATTGATGCGAAAAAATTATCAGGTGGCAAATAAAGGATTAAATATAATGAAGGAAAAATAAAAATCATATTTACTGGGCCTGTTGGCGTTGGTAAAACTACAGCAATTGCTGCTTTGTCTGATGATCCTCCTGTAAAAACAGATGCGTGCATCTGATATGACTTTGGTTCGTAAAGGGACATACGACAGTTGCAATGGATTATGGCGTTATCCGGCTAGATGGGGATACTAAAGTTCATTTATATGGCACCCCGGGCAAGAACAGATTTAATTTATGTGGGAAATTTTAGCAAAGGAAGTATGGGGTTAATTCTGTTATTGGATAATACTCAGGCTAATCCTTTAAAAGATTTAACTTTTTCTAGATGCATTCAAAGATTTATTAAAAACAGCACCATTGGTAGTAGGTGTGTGACCAAGATGGACGTCCGGTCATTGCCAGGTATCGATGTTTATCAAAAATATTTGGCACAACATAATTTTAATGTTCCTGTTTTTGAAGTGGATGCGCGCCAAAGAAGAAGATGTGAAACAATTGGTTAGTGCGATGTTATTCTCAATTGATCCTGGAGTTAGAGGCATAAGATGGATTCAACACTTTCTTTACAATCAAATTTATACCCACATGTGACTCCTGCTGGTGCTACTATGCCTGTATCTAGCAATATTCACGATGCCAGTAGAACGTTGTTACATGGATTATTACGAGCTTCATATAATGAAACAGCCAGTACTGAAAAATTTGCTTGCCGGGCTCAAACAAATGATGCGATTCAGCATTAAATTTGTATCGGTTACAAAGACTGGAATTTTTGTATGGTGATGAATCTCCATCTGTTAAAGAGTCCAGTATGACAGACGAGCAGTTACCTGAATTATTAGCTAGGTGTCCAGTACAGGAAGGGGCACTATTGGCTGATGGTAATGGACTGTATTTTTGCAAATGCGGGCTTTTCACCATGAAACAGCTGAAGAAGTGGGTTTAATGTCTAGTGAGGTTGCAGCGTTGAGGCGAAAAACATCAGTTATTAGTGAAGAATAACTAAATATTCATCACAATGCATGGGGGATTTGTGATCCTTCAGGTCAAACAGAACTTACTTTTTTCCCCATTATATGCGGGAAAAAGTCAAAGTTAGTATTAGTGGTAGCCGGTGTGCCTGATTTAAATAAAAGAGGCTTTTTGTTTCATTGATTAAAGTGCTTTGTAATCGGTATGCCTAATTTTATGGGACTTAGGGATTTATCAAAAATATCAAGCTGGGTAATACAGCGTGAAGAGATGACTGATTGTAACAAGTTTAAATAGCGAATATTTAATAATATATTGATTTTTATTGGGTTTAAGATATGCGTGAACAACTTTTTAATTTCTGTGTTGAGCGATTTAAATGACGACATCGGCAGATATTATTGCTTCAGCTGTAATATCCAGTGATGGATTACTAATTGCAACTTTAATTCCTCAAGATTGGATGCTGACCGTGTGAGGGGCAATGTCTGCAACTTTATTGGCATTAGTAGCCATGCTGCACATGAGCTTAATTGTGGCGATTTGGATCAGGCTGATGGTTAAGGGTAAAAAGTGGTTATATTTTATTGAACCAAGCTGGTGCGGATGCGGTTTTAGCTCTGATTGCTAATGAAAGTGGTAAGTTAGGCTTGATTCTGTTAGATGCTAAACGTGCTGCAAAACATATTGCTGATATCATCTAAAAAGATTTTTTTAAAAGTGGCGAGTTGTACGTTACGTTGCTTTGAAAATGAGGTATTAAGGGTTTGAAAAATATTCTTTTCGAAAGAAGGTTTATTTTTCTTGTTGTAGTGCGGGTAGAACTTGAATTAGATGGTTTAGTGATTTAGAATCGCCCTACGTATCTCAAATTTTGTATGGCTTTTATTAGACGAGCACGCAATATGCCACAACAGTGGCATATGCGTGTTTTTGCGGATAAAAATGACAGATAGGATGTTTAGCAAATTCCAGCTCTTCTTGTGCTTGCAGATGGCAGCTTATTTCGAGGGAAATCAATCGGTTATAGAGGGTGTTACGTCTGGGGAGGTTGTATTTAATACATCAATGACTGGATATCAGGAGATATTGACGGATCCGTCATATTGCCGACAGATTGTAACTTTAACTTATCCCCACATTGGAAATACAGGAGTTAATCCTGAAGATGTCGAGGGTAAAAACAAGTGTATGCGGCGGGATTGATTATTCGTGATTTGCCTCTTTTGGAAAGCAGTTTTCGTTCAAAAGAGTTTGCAAGAGTATTTAACTCGGAATAAGACGGTTGCGATTGCGGATATTGATACCGCCGTTTAACTCAAATATTAAGGATCAAAGGTGCGCAAGCTGGTGCGATTCTGACAGGTGAAGATGCTACGGAAGAGAAAGCAAGAGAGTTAATCAATGCTTTCGGTAGCATGGTAGGTAAAGATTTGGCTAAAGAAGTAAGCTGTACGCAACCTTATGAGTGGACGGAAGGTGAGTGGGTGCTTGGTCAAGGTTTTGTAACTCCTGAGTATCAGCCCCTATCATGTCGTGGCTTATGATTATGGTGTAAAACCAATATTTTTGCGTATGCTTGCAGCTAGGGGATGTCGATTGACGGTCGTGCCGGCGCAGACTCCGGCAGAAGAAGTCTTGGCGATGAATCCCGATGGTATTTTTCTTATCAAATGGTCCCGGAGATCCGCAAAGCTGCGATTATGCGATTACAGCTGTCCAGAAGCTTTTGGATAGTAAAAACCGTTGTTGGTATCTGCCTGGGGCATCAGTTACTTGGTTTGGCTTTAGGAGGAAGACCCGCAAGATGCCGTTCGGGCATCATGGAGCCAATCATCCTGTACAGGATTTATTGACCGGAAAAAGTATGATTACCAGCCAAAATCATGGTTTTGAGGTGGATGCAGAGACTCTTCCTGATAGCAGTAACAATACCCACCGTTCCTTATTTGATGGTTCTTTGCAGGGGATTGAGTTGAAGGGGCAGCCAGTATTTAGTTTTTCAAGCGACACCCTGAAGCAAGTCCCGGACCGCATGATGTCGCTTATCTATTTGATAAGTTTATAAATAGCATGCAGAAGACTGTTTAAAAGATTTTCAGACAGCACGATTGATTTTATTTTTGGCCGTCTGAAAAGAATTATGAATAGATGTAATTGTTGTTAAGACGCAGTGCTTCTTCGTTTTCAGCTTATGCTGTCGGCTATTTTGTGATGAAATTAGTCGAATTTTTATGACAGTGATGCGTCCATCATCCCAAATAGAAAAAAGCAGCTTTTAAAGCTGCTTTTTCTAATGAGTTTGGTCGGAATGAGAGGATTCGAACCTCCGACCCTTCGTCGAACGAAGTGCGCTACCGGGCTGCGCTACGTTCCGAAATGATTAAGATGCGGATTATAGTCTGATATTTTTAGACTGACAAGCGCGTCTAAGCGTAAAACAAAATTGTCGGACGTTTTTAAATCGGGTAACGGAGATAAAGTGTGCCGAGATATCGATGGTTTGGCTGATAATTTGTTGGGTGGGTAGTGATTAAATCGCAGGCGATGCATAAGCGGGTTCGTGGATGCAGGATGTTGATTGCGTCAGATAGTAATGCATTGTTTCTGTATGGTGTTTCTATGAATAAGATGGTTGAATTTTTGCTGTTTCGATTGTTGTTCGAGTAGTTTAAGAGATTGGATGCGTTCGGCTTTGTCAGATGGGAGATACCCTTTGAATGTGAAATTTTTGGCCGTTTGCACCAGATGCCATTAGGGCTAGCATAATACTGGATGGTCCGATTAACGGGCGTACTTCAAAAAACCGGATTGGTGGGCAAGTGCAACCAAATCGGCCCTGGGTCTGCTACGGCAGGGCAACCTGCTTCGCTGAGTAGCCCCATGCTTCGGCCTTCTTGCAAAGGTCGGAGCAGCTTAGGTAATTTTGTATGGTCGGTGTGCTCATTGAGTGTATGTAGGTTGAGTTCGCGGATGGAGGTGGTGACCCCTAGATGCTTGAGGTGCGCTCGGGCAGTTTTCTCGGCTTCAACCACAAAAATCGGTCAGTCCCACGATTTGCTGTTGCTCGTGGGGTAATAGGCAAGGCGTGTCGGGTGTGCCGAGAGGTGTGGGGATAAGGTAAAGGATTGCAGGCATAGTTTGAGATGATGAAAAATTAGGTTTTAGCTTGATGAGCAGCAATAGGGTTAAAGAATATCTACACCCTCGGCCTGTAAAAAGTCGATTAAACGGAAAATAGGCAGGCCGATCGGTGCATTGGGGGTCGCGGGTTTCAACTTTTTCCAGTAAGGTGGCTCCCAAGCTCTCACTTTTGGCTGCTCCGGCACAATATATGGCGTCGGGTTCGCGTCGTAAATATGCTGCAATCTGTTCCGAAGTCAATTCCCGCATGGTCACGACGGTTTTGTCTACATGATGGTGCAGGCCGTCTGAAAATGTGTTGAGCAGACAGACGGCACTGTAAAATGTAATCTGTTTGCCATAATTCCTGTAGCATTTGTTGTGCATTTGCTACGCTCATCGGCTTGCCGAGTTGCCGGCCTTCACACCATGCGACTTGGTCGGCACCTATAATCAATGCGGCAGGGAAACGTGTTTTTCAGTGACTGTGCTTTACCGATGGCAAGGCGTAAAGCCGTGTCCCCGCCTGTTTCACCGGAATGGGGCGTTTCGTCGAAATCAGGTGAGGCCGTCTGAAAATGCAAACCGAGCCGTGCCAGTTGCTGTTGCCGGAATATCGAACCTGATCCCAAGATAAGGGGGGTGTGGTTTTTCATTTTGTGTAAAAAACATTGACGTTCTATTGTTGGAATTATATCATGCACAGTTTATGTTAGAGCCTGATTTGATTACCCCCGGTGAGTTTGCCGGCGAAAAGCAGAGCCTGCAAGGCGAAGTGTTTTTGCATGAGCTGGACGAACGGGTATGGTCGCACGAATATTTTGCGGATAAAGACAGCTCGCTGCATGTGGTTTTGCAGGGGGGGATTGATCGCTTCCAGCGTCCTTTTTTGGATTTGAAAGTGCAGGGATGTCTGCATTTACTTTGTCAACGGTGCATGCAGCCCATGAGTTTTGATTTGGATGAGGATGCGCGTATTGTTCTGTTTGCCGATGAATCCAAGTTGGATGAAGCCATGCTTTCCGATGAGGATTGGAAGGTATGCCGATGGATAGCGAGTGTCGGTTCGGACGTTGGTGGAAGATCAAATTTTGATGGCGATGCCATACTCGCCGCGGCATGAGCACTGTGCCGGGAAAATATGGCGGCAGTCAATCGAGATAAACCCAATCCGTTTGCGGTATTGGCAGGGGCTGAAAAAGCAACAAATAACTTTTTGTAAATATTTTTAGGAGTTTGAAATGGCCGTTCAACAAAACAAAAAATCCCTTCTAAACGCGGTATGCACCGTTCGCACGATGCTTTGACTGCACCTGCACTGTCTGTGGACAGCGCAACCGGTGAAGTTCATCGTCCGCATCACATTTCGCCCAACGGTATGTACCGTGGTACGCAAAGTGATGAAGGCCAAGGGCGAATAAGCCCTGATGCGGATGTAAAACGGAAATCCGTCTGCGGGTTTCCGTTTTGTTTCTGTTAAAACAGCGGATGTACGATTATGGTTAAAAATTTGGTATACCTATGATGATATACATCGGGTATTGAAAGAATTGGCAGGTAAAATTCAATCGGGTGGTGTGAAATATGACGCAATGATTGCCATTGGCGGCGGAGGATTTATTCCCGCGCGTATTCTGCGCTGCTTTTGAATATTCCGATTTATGCGGTTACTACGGCCTACTATGCCAATGATTTCGGTTACCAGACTAATGACGAAATCAAGAAAAATCCAGTGGCTGGATCCTATTCCGGGAAAAGCCTGGTTGGAAAAAATATCTTGGTGGTGGACGAGGTAGATGATTCCCGCGTAACCTTGGAATTTGTGCTGAATGAGTTGCAAAAGGAAAAATTTGCTGAAAATCGGCGTAGCCGTGCTGCATGAAAAATCAAAGAGAAAAAGGCATCCTGCCTCAAGGCATTCATTATTACAGCGGTATTACCGTCAAAGATTGGTGGATTAACTATCCGTGGGACGCCGACGATATTACTGCGCATAATATGCTGGCTGCGGAAAGCAGTGCGGAACGATAAAGGCCGTCTGAAAATACGGAGCGGCTTTTGCGGGTTGATTCGATTGATGCTTTTATCGATTTCAGAATCATAATCTGCCGGATGGTACAACCGATATTTTAGCGAATGGAGCAATTATGATTACCTTGGCTGTAGATGCAATGGGCGGCGATGCCGGTTTGGCGGTTACCATCCCCGGAGCATTGTTGTTTTTACGCCAGCAGGCCGATGTCCGCTTACTGATGGTGGGCGACGAGGTGCGGGTTCGGCAGGCATTGGAAGCTGCCAATGCACCGATGGACCGCATTCAAATCGTCCATGCCGCACAAGTGGTCGAGATGGATGAGCAGCCCCAGTCTGCCCTGAAAAAACAAAAAGATTCCTCCATGCGGATAGCCGTGAATCAAGTGAAGGAAGGTTTGGCGCAGGCAGCGGTGTCTGCGGGCAATACAGGTGCGTTGATGGCAACCGCACGCTTGTGTTGAAAAGCGCATACAAGGCATCGAGAGACCGGCAATTGCCAAATTCGTCCCTCTCAAAACAGTACATGACGCTGGTGCTTGATTTGAGCGCAAACGTGGACTGCACACCCGAGCAATTGGTGCGGTTGCCGTTATCGGCAGCGAATTGGTGCACGCACTGTATCCGAATGCGGGCGCGCCGCGTGTCGGTTTGCTGAATGTCGGTACCGAAGACATCAAAAGGCACGGATACCGTCAAACAAGTTTTCAAACTTCTCAGCGGCAGCAAGCTGAACTTTTGTCGGCAATGTCGGGGCGGCAGCATTTTCAGCGGCGATGTGGATGTCGTGGTGGCCGACGGCTTTGTCAGCAACATCGTATTGAAAACCATAGAAGGCGCGGTGCGTTTTATGGGTTCGGCAATCAAGCAGGAATTTCAAACCAATCTGCTGACCAAATTGGGTGCGCTGAGCCGCCATGCCGGCGAAGGTTTCAAAAACAAACTGGATCCGCGTAAATTCAACGGCGCCATATTCCTCGGCCTGCGCGGTGTGGTGATTAAAAGCCACGGCGGTACCGATGCGGTCGGCTTTCGGTTATGCATTGGAAGAAGCCTTTCGTGAAGCCAAGGCCGACAACCTGACCCGCATCCAGCAAGGCGTGGCTGACCAACTGGCGCATTTGGCAGACAAAAAAACTGGAAGTGGAACAGGCAGTCATCAACATTGATTAAACCCTTCGGCATGGTTTCGAAATATGCCGTGATACAGGGCCGTCTGAAACCGAAATCCTTTTCAGACGGCCTGTTGCACTGATGAAAACGGCAGACATTCCCTAATGCCTAATCTTTATCCAGCCATTACAAATAAGTTAGAAAGGGACGCGCCATGCAATATGCAAAAATCCTCGGTTCGGCAGCTATCTGCCTGAAAAAGCGTGATCAATGATGATCTCGCCGAGTTTGTCGATACATCGGACGAATGGATTGTCAGCCGTACCGGCATCAAATTCCGCCACCTGGCCGCCGAAAACGAAAAGAACCAGCGATTTGGCCGTGATTGCCGCACAGCGTGCGTTGGCCGATGCGGGCGTGGCGGCGGAAGAAATCGACCTGATTGTTTTTGGCTACGGCAACCCCCGATATGCAGTTTCCGTCTACGGCACCATCGTGCAGAACAAACTCGGCATTGCCGGTTGCGCGGCATTTGACGTTCAGGCGGTTTGCGCCGGTTTATGTATGCCATCGTCACCGCCAATGCCTACATCAAAAGCGGTATGGTAAAAAGAAAGTGCTGGTTATCGGCGCGGAAACATTCAGCCATATTTTTGGACTGGAAAGACCGCACAACCCTGCGTGCTGTTCGGAGACGGTGCGGGTGCGGTCGTTTTGGGCGCGTCTGACGAAGAAGGCATCATCCACGGCAAACTGCGAAGCTGACGGCGGCTATTTGGACTTGCTGAAAGTGCCTGCGCAGATGGCCGGCGGACAGATTTGCGGCAACCCGTATGTGAAATGGACGGGCCGGGCGTATTCAAATTGCCGTTAAAACCCTCGCCAAAGTGGCGGAAGAAGTATTGGAAGAAGCAGGCTACCATGCAGAACAAATCGACTGGCTTGTGCCGCATCAGGCAAACAAGCGCATCATCGACAGCACCGCCAAACATCTGGGCCTGAGCTTGGACAAAGTCATCCTGACCGTGCAAAACCACGGCAATACTTCAGCCGCATCCGTTCCGTTGGCATTGGACGAAGGCATCAAAAGCGGCCGCATCAAGCGCGGACAGATATTGCTGCTGGAAGGCATAGGCGGCGGTTTTACTTGGGAGGGCGGTATTGTTAAGATACTGATTGGGAAAAATTTAACACAAATTCGTAAAAAGATTTATTGCAACCGTTCGGTGGATGAGTATAATGCGCATCTGCCGAACGGTTTGTTTACTAGAACAAGCGGTGCAGGGAATAATAATCCACTATTCATTACGGGGTATCATCATGCAAGCAATCCAACATTACGGTATTATCATTTCTTGGTTTCAAGACAAACAGTTGAGGCGTTGTCCGCGATAAAAGACGACACGACCGCCCGCCTGTTGCTTCTGGCGGCAGACCTGCCGTACGGTTACCGCGAACCGAAAGTCGGCGACGAAATCACCTATATCGCCGGCATGGACGACCAAAACCGCCCTTGCGCGCTGTCTCCCGCACCGGTGGGGATGCAGGGTGGCTGAGTCGTTTGCCGAAAGCGGTGCGACGGTAAAAGAAAGGCGACATCGTACGCATCAAAGTCAGTGCTTGGGACATTAAGAAAAACGGCGGTTTCGGCATGTTGTCCAGCGAGCCAGCCGTCCCGGTGTTCGCCTTGGGCCAGCATCTCAACCAATTTTATGTGCCGCAGGAAGGCAACGTACTGAAAGGGCCGTCTGAAACGCGCAACAGCAGCCAATGGCTGCTGACCGATATCGACATCCAGATTGCCGAATAAAGCCTTCAGGCCGTCTGAAAAAATGTACCTCTTTGTTTTCAGACGACCTGCCACAAAATGCGGCAGCATAGAACAGGCGTATCTCTTTCTGTTACACTTTCCGCCATCCCGCTTTTGCCGCAGATGGCGGTTTGTGCATTTTGCGGCGGCAATTTTTCAACCGACAGACACACAGGCGGCTATAACGGTGTATCCATTGTTATCCCGGCCTGAGCATGAAAAGGAATCCCATGTCTTTTTGCATTTTTCTTCCCCGGTACCAAGGCTCGCAGAGCCTGCACATGATGGACGGGTTCGACGGCGTAAGCGTGGTTAAAAATACTTTTTCGACAAGCATCCGCCGCCCTCGGCCAAAGACCTGTGGGCGATGATGAACGGCGAAGACAGCGATTTAATCGGCCAAAACCGTCAATCCCAACCCCTGATGCTGGCTGCCGGCGTCGCCACATACCGCGCCTACCTCGAAGGCGGCGGCAGACTGCCGCAAGTCGTGGCCGGACACAGCCGGGCGAATACAGCGCGCTGGTGGCTGCCGAAGCACTGGCCTTTGCCGATGCGGTCAAACTCGTCCGCCTGCGTGCGGAATTGATGCAGAATGCCGTGCCGCAAGGCGTCAGCGCGATGGCAGCGATTTTTGGGTTTGGAGGACGGGCAGGTTAAAGAACTGTGTGCCGCCGTCGCGCAGGGCGAAGTGGTGGAAGCGGTAAACTTCAATTCGCCAGGGGCAGGTTGTGATTGCCGAGCCATACCGCCGCCGTCGAGCGTGCCATGACCGCTGCCAAAAGAAGCAGGGTGCGAAACGCGCCCTGCCGTTGCCCGTATCCGTTCCTTCGCATTGCAGCCTGATGAAGCCTGCCGCCGACAAATTGGCCGAGGCACTGCAAAACATCAACATCGCCACACCGAAAATCCGCGTTATCCACAACGCCGACGTCACCTCCTACGACAACTCCGTGCAAAATCAAAGACGCACTGGTCCGCCAGCTCTACAGCCCCGTACGTTGGACGGAAACCGTAAACAACCTGGTTGATGAAGGCATCACCGAATCCGCCGAATGCGGGCCGGGCAAAGTTTTTGCCGGACTGGCCAACGCATCCGCAAAGAAGCAGGTGCGGCGCGCTGACCGGTCAGGGAACAAGTGGCCGCCTTTATTGCCGCCCATCCGTAAGGAGAATGACAACCGGAGGCCGTCTGAAAGCAAGACGAACTGTTTAGTGTATTTTCAGACGGCCTGCCGTCGGTAAAACTTTCCAAACAACCCGAAAGGACAAACGAAATGAATGCACCTACCGTTTCCATGTTGGTTTTGGCCGCAACGGCCGGTTTGGCTGCCGGCTTCCTGCTGGCGTGGCTGTTCCTGCGCGGCAAACGGTCGCGGCAGGCAAGCGAGCGAGAAGCGGAAGCAGGAACTGGACGACTACCGCAGCCGCGTGGACCAACATTTTGCCGACACCGCAGAAGCGGTGGACGCGTTGAACCGCAGCTACCAAAACGTCATCCGCCACCTGAGCAACGGCGCGCAAACCCTGATGGGCAAAGAAGCGCTGCAAGAACAACTGGCCAAAGCGCAGCGACAAAAGCCGATACGCTGGGCTATCTGGCCGGTTCGGTGCTGCCGCCGCAGAAATCGGACGGACGGCAAAAGCGCGGTTGAGCAAATCAAGCCGAAAACCGTCGAGCCGGCAAGCCAAACCGGTTTGCAAACCGAAGCGGCGGAAAGAAGCGGTAAAGGCCGTCTGAAAAACGCCGCAAGCGAAGCGGCGGCCGAAGATAAGGTCGAAGCCGAAACTGAAATGGCAGAAGCTGCGGATGCGGAAACGCCGGAACAAGAACAGGCCAAGCCGGAAGACAAATAGCGTTTGCCGGGCGAGATGCCGCCGCACAGAAAGGCCGTCTGAAACATATTCCCGACCGATATGTTTTTCAGACGGCCTCCAAACATTACCGCACAACCGCAGCCGGCCAAATCCGCGCCGAAGTTTCACATATCCCGTCAGACTGTCTGCATAATGCACGCCGTCTGAAACACAAGTTTCCCCATTTACCGACAAGAAGGAAAAATACAATGTCCAAAAACCTGATTTTAGTATTGAACTGCGGCAGCTCGTCTTTGAAAGGCGCAGTGCTCGACAACGACAACGGCGAGTGCTGCTGAGCTGCCTGGGTGAAAAACTGACCACCCCCGATGCCTACATCACCTTCAAAAAGACGGTCAGAAACACCGTGTGGGAACTGGCCGACCGCCACGACCACACCGGTGCGGTCGGCGCACTTTTGGACGAACTGAAAAAATACGGCCTGGATGCCGATGTGAAAGCCGTCAGCCACCGCGTCGTGCACGGCGGCGAAAAAATACAGCGCGTCCGTCCTGATTAACGACGAAGTCATCGCCCAACTGGAAGCCTGCATCCCGCTCGCCCCGCTGCACAATCCGGCCAACCTGACCGGCATCCGCGCCGCACAAGCCATTTTGCCGGCCTGCCCAACGTCGCCGTGTTCGATACCGCCTTCCACCAAACCATGCCGGAACCGCCACACCTACGCCGTACCGCGCGCCCTGTATAAAAATACGCCTTCCGCCGCTACGGTTTCCACGGCACCAGCTTCCGCTTCGTGGCTCCGAAGCCGCCCGCATCATCGGCAAAGACGTGAAAGACTGCCGCCTGGTCATCGCCCACTTGGGCAACGGCGCGTCCATCACCGCCGTGAAAAACGGCGAATCCCAAGATACCAGCATGGGCTTCACCCGCTGGAAGGCTTGGTGATGGGTACGCGCAGCGGCGACGTCGATGCCGGCATTTATCCGTTCTTGGCCGCCAATGCGAGGCATGAGCGTGGAAGAAGTCAGCGACCTCTTGAACAAAAATCCGGCCTGCTGGGCATTTCCGAACTGTCCAGCGACTGCCGTATCGTGGAAGAAGCCGCAGCCGAAGGCCATGAAGGCGCGAAATTGGCTATGGCGCGTTACCGCCTACCGCCTGGCCAAATACATTGCCGCCATGGTAGTGGTCGCCGGCGGTATCGATGCGCTGGTGTTTCACCGGCGGTATCGGTGAAAAACTCCGATGCCGTCCGCGCCCAAACACGTCGCCCATTTGGCCTTCCTGGGCTTGAAACTCGACGAGCAGGCCAATGTGGACGTACGCTTCGGCAAAGAAGGCATCATCAGCCCGAAAGGCCAAACGCCTGCCGTCGTCGTGGTGCCGACCAACGAAGAACTGATGATCGCGCACGATACCGCCGCCTTGTCCGGCCTGTAAAGCAGCGCACTATGAAAAAGGCCGTCTGAAAGCATAAAAACCGCGCTTTCAGACGGCCTTTCGCACTGAAATCCCATCTCACACCCGAAAGGAAAAAACATGTCATTGCAAAACATCATCGAAACCGCCTTTGAAAACCGCGCCGACATCACACCGGCTACCGTTACCCCCGAAGTCAAAGAAGCCGTGTTGGAAACCCTGCGCCAACTCGATTCCGGCAGCCTGCGCGTCGCCGAACGCCTGGGCGTGGGGCAATGGAGAAAATCAGCGAATGGGCGAAAAAGCCGTGCTGCTCCTTCCGCATCCAAGACAACGAAGTGCAAAACGACGGCGTAAAGCAAATACTTCGACAAAGTGCCGACCAAATTTTTCCAGACTGGAGCGAAGAAGAATTCGCGCCGCCGGTTTCCGCGCTGTACCCTGGTGCCGTGGCGCGCCGCGGCAGCTTCATCGGCAAAAACACCGTTTGATGCCGTCTTACGTCAATATCGGCGCGTATGTGGACGAAGGCGCGATGGTCGATACCTGGGCGACCGTCGGCTCTTGCGCCCAAATCGGTAAAAACGTCCACCTGAGCGGCGGCGTCGGCATCAGCGGCGTACTCGAACCTGCAGGCCAGCCCGACCATCATCGAAGACAACTGCTTCATCGGCGCGCGTTCCGAAATCGTCGAAGGCGTAATTGTCGAAAGAAGGCGGCGTGATTTCCATGGGTGTGTACATCGGTCAGTCCACCAAAATCTACGACCGCGAAACCGGCGAAATCCACTACGGTAGCGTCCCTGCCGGTTCGGTGGTCGTGTCCGGCAGCCCTGCCTGCGAGACGGCAGCCACAGCCTGTATTGCGCGGTTATCGTGAAAAAGTGGACGCGCAAACCCGTGCCAAAACCAGTGTGAACGAGTGTTGCGCGGCGTGTAAGCCTCGGATGAGCAATGAGGCCGTCTGAAAAAAACCTGTTGCCAAGGTTTTCAGACGACCTTTTTGTTGATGGTGGATTGCTTGGAGGGTGTCCTGGTATAGTGGATTAAATTTGAATCAGGACAAGGAGACGAAGCCGCAGACGTTACGGATAGTATGGTAAGAGCGAGGCAACGCCGTACCGGTTTAAATTTAATTCACTACGGCGGGAGGGGCGTTTCCGTTTTCACCCACGATAATCCCGCGATATGGTGCGGGAGATGCCGCAGGGCGGGCCGGGTTTGCCTGCGATGCGTTTGGTTGGGACGAATGCCGCAACCAAGCCGTAAAGGCAGAAAAAAACAATACCGCAAAGCCACCCGTTCGAACGGGTTTTTGCCGCAACAGCACCGTGGCGGTGAGTGCCTGCCGCCAGGCGGACAATACGGCGTACATCCTGCGTTCCAGCCACCATGCGGCGGACAGGCCGTCTGAAGCTTCCGGCGGCAGGTGTGCGGGTTGGGCGGCCTGATGGCTGCAATAAACGGCGAATAAGGTCAACAAGAATGTAATCAGGTGAGAGCAGGGTAGATATTTTTGCGTTTCATTTTTCAGACGGCCTTTTTGCAAGGGCTGCGGTGGGGGATGGGCATTATACGGCGGTTGAGGCGGTTTGCGCCGCCGCCGTTTGTGTTTTCATGCCGGAAAAGCGCGAGTTTTTGCAGCGTTGAGTTTTAAAACCGCGCCGCCGTGTGCGCAAAAATAGCGCGTTTACACATCAATTAAGGAAAATCCATGCACATCATCAAAAGCCGTTTGTTTGGGTCTGGCTAGTTTCGGCCTGTGCCTGCGATTCGAAACCGACAAAATCAGCAATGCCAGCACCGTATTTCCGCGTGCTGGGCAAAAACGACCGTATCGAAATAGAAGGGTTTTCGACGATGCTGATGTGAAGGGCATCACCTGTTATTGTCAGTATGCGAAAAGGGCGGCAGAAAGAGGCGGTGAATTTGGAAGAGGATGCCAGTGACGCATCGGTGTCATGCGTGCAGACCGGCAATGCGATCGAGTTCAACGAACGAGGCGGTGGTGAAAGCCGCAGCAGGTGTTCAAGCGCAGTGCGAGCACGCCCTTTAAGAGCCTGCAGTCATGCGGTATTACGATGCCAAGCGCAAAGCCTTCGCCTATATGATTTACGGCGACAAAATCATCGACGGTTCGCCGAAAAATTCGCTCAGTGCGATTTCATGTTATGGCGGTGCGCCTGCGGACGAAAAACAGATAGTCGGCCTGCCCAACAAGCAAATCGCCGGTTCCTGCATTATCGACACGGCGGCGAAGAAATAGCAGGCCGTCTGAACCTAACGGAAGGGTAAAGGACGAAACGGCATGTATGAAGAATTGCTGGGCGCGGTGAAATTCGACGACAAAGGCTTGTTGTCGCCATCGCGCAAGACAGAACAGCGGCCGCGTGCTGATGGTGGCATGGATGAATGCCGAGGCGCTGCAAAAAACGGTGGAAACCGGTTTTGCCCATTATTACAGCCGTTCGCGGCAGAAGCAGTGGATGAAGGGCGAGGAGTCGGGGCATGTGCAGAAAGTGTACGAACTGAGGCTCGAGTGCGACGGCGACGCGCTGGTGATGCAGATTGAGCAGCAGGGGCGGCATTGCCTGCCACCGGGCGGGAAAGCTGCTTCTACCGCGTTTGGCAGGCAGACGGCGGCTGGCAGGCGGCTGATGCGGTGCTGAAGGACGAAGAGGGCCATCTACGGCACAACACCTTAAGTTGCAGGCCGTCTGAAACGGGAAGGCGGTTTTCAGACGGCCTCCGTCTCTGACAATTCATTGGGAGAAGGATGATGGACGACAGGATATTGTCTGAAATTCAAAAATGTGATCGATTCGCGCAAGGGCGGCAATCCGGACAGAATCATATGTGGCCGGACTGCTTGCCAAAGGCGGCGACAAAAATCTTGAAAAAGTAATCGAGGCCGGCGAAGTGCTGATGGCCTCGAAGACGGCGGCGGCGAACACCTTGTTTACGAAACCGCCGATTTGTGGTTTCACTGCGTGGTGCTGCTGGCGCATCACGGCTTGCGGGCGGAAAGATGTGATTCGCGAGCTGGCGGCGGCAAGGTTTGTCGGGGCTGGCGGAAGGCCGCGCGCACTCGGGGCTAATCTCAGGCCGTCTGAAAGGCGCGGACAGTGTTTTTGTATTACAATCCGACCTCTTTTGCCCCAAGCGGAAATACCGCAAGGCGGCTTACCGGAGGAATTGATGATGACCGACTGCATCTTCTGCAAAATCGCAGATAAACAAATCCCGCTTCGGTGGTGTACGAAGACGACGAGATGCTCTGCTTTCAAAGACATCCGCCCCGCCGCGCCCGTCCATCTGCTGCTGATTCCGAAAGAACATATCGATTCAGCTGGCACACGCCGGGCCGCAGCACGAGGCCCTGCTGGGCAAAATGATGCTGAAAGTGCCGCGGTTGGTATGCCACACGGCCTGCGCAACGGGTTTAAAACCAAATCAATACCGGCAGCGGCGGCGGTCAGGAAGTGTTCCACCTCCATGTGCATATCATGGGTACGCCGGTTTGAATATCAGGCCGTCTGAAAGCGGGTTTCCGCATTGAAATAGATTTAACGTAAGGATTTTAAAATGGGTTTGAGCGGAATTTCTCATTGGCTGATTGTGCTGCTGATTGTAGTGTTGGTGTTCGGTACCAAAAATTACGCAATATCGGTAAAAGACTTGGGCGGCGCGGTGCACGACTTCAAAAAGGCCTGAACGAGGGGTCTGAAGAGGCGGCTGCCCGCCCGGCCGAGAAGCAAGCTGAGGCCGACAAAGACGATAAGCAAGCCTAAGCCATGTTCGACCTCGGTTTCAGCGAGATGCTGCTGACCGGCGTTGTTGCGCTCGTGGTGCTGGGGCCGGAGCGGCTGCCGAAGGTGGCGCGTGCGGCGGATTGTTAGCTGGGGCGTTTGCAGCGTTTCGTCAGCGGTGTGAAAAACGAACTCAGCCGCCAAATGGATGCCGAAGGGCTGTCGGAAGTCAAAGAAGATTTTCAGGCGGCCGTCCGTGAAGCGCAGGAAGGTTGGCGTGATGCACGCCATGCATTGCAAAAGTCAGGCGGACGGCATAGACCCCGAACTCCCGCTGCGGCTGCCGCCGCAGCGCACGCCTGCCGATTTCGGCGCAGGGACGGACGACGGCCTGCACGCCGGCGGGGACGCGGTACGATGATGCCGTCCCTTTCCATATGGTTGCCCTGCGCCGTCGGGCAATGGGCCGCCGCCGCGATTGCGCCCGCGCTTTCATCCGAGCCGCAACTCCGCGTCCGCCGCCAAGGCCGTCTGAAAAGATGAAGCGGAGTCGGTCGGCTTCGCTTTCGATGTTTTCCATATTCCCCATATTTTTCGATTTTATAGTGATTAAGCTCCAATCCGGACAGGGGCGGTGCTAACGCCGTCTTGCTTTAAAGCGGATTCACCGTAATGTCGGCGAGATTGAGATGACGGAGCAAGCCAAACCCTGATTGAACATTTGGTCGAACTGCGCCGGCGTTTGGTGTGGATTATGCTGGTGATGCTGGCCGCTTTTTGCCGTCATCCCGTTTGCCCAGCCGCTTTATACGTTTGTCGCCCAGCCGCTGATGGCGTCTCTGCCTCAGGGACGCAGATGATTGCCACCGATGTGATTGCGCCGTTCTTCGTGCCGATTAAAGTCGCCCTGATGACGGCGTTTTGGCTACGCTGCCGCATACGCTGTATCAGATTTGGGCTTTCGTCGCTCCGCGCTGTATCAAAACGAAAAACGCCTGATTGTGCCGCTGGTGTTGTCCAGCCTGATTCTGTTTGCCTGCGGCATGGCGTTGCCTATTTTGCCGTTTTCCGATTGTGTTTCGGTTTTTAACAAGCGTTACCCGCAGAGGGAGTCAGCATAACGACCGATATCGACAAATATCTGTCGTTTGTGTGCTGGGTATGTTTGTGGCCTTTCGGTGCGACGTTTGAAGTGCCGATTGTCGTGGTGCTGCTGCACAGGGATGGGCGTGGTGTCGTTGGCGCAACTGAAAAGTGCGCGGCCTTATGTGATTGTGGGCGCGTTTGTCGTGGCGACGGTTATCACTCCGCCGGATGTGCTGTCCCAAGTTTTTGATAGCTGTTCCGTTGGTTAGTTTTGTACGAACTCGGTTTGCTGGCGGCAAGATTGTTCAAAGCCTGTAACGAGGGATGAGGAAGAAGAGATAATCATATTCGTTTCGCTTTTACATCATTGAAAAAATGTTTGTCGGATATAAAAAGGCCGTCTGAAAAAGTTTTTCAGACGGCCTTTTGATATGTGATGTTTACAGCGAGACGGGCGCTTCGACGATGTCGAAGCATTTGACACGTCGCCTTCCAGCTGATGTCGTTGTAGCCTTTGATCATCAGGCCGCATTTCGGAAGCCCATGCGGACTTCTTTGACGTCGTCTTTATAGCGTTTGAGCGAGACAGTTCGCCGCTGTGGACAACTACGTTGTTGCGGATGAGGCGGATATGGGAATCGCGTTTGACCACGCCGTCGGTAACCATACAGCCGGCGATGTTGCCGACTTTCGATACGCTGATGACTTGGCGGTTCCACCGTACCGGTAACTGCTCTTTTTCTTCGGGAGACAGCATGCCGCTCATGGCCGCTTTCACATCGTCGATGGCATCATAGATGATGTTGTAGTAGCAGTTCCACGTCTTCATTTTCGGCCAGTTTGCGGGCGGATGCATCCGCGCACGTTGAAGCCGATGATGAACGCCCAAAGCAATCGCCAAATTGACGTCGCTTTCGGTAATGCCGCCCACGCCGCTGTGCAGGACTTCCGCGTACTTCGTCAGTAGACAATTTTTGCAGGCTGCCCTGCCCAGGTGCTTCGTGAGGAACCCTGTACGTCGGCGATGATGACCGACAGGGTTCTGCGCAGCCTTCGCCCATGTTGCTGAACATATTCTCCAGCTTGGCGGCCTGTTGTTTGGCCAGGCGCACGTCGCGGAATTTACCTTGGCGGAAGAGGGCGATTTCGCGTGCTTTTTTCTCGTCGGCCAATACGATGGCGTCTTCGCCGGCATTGGGTACATCCGACAAACCGAGTTTCCACCGGGATGGACGGCCGGCTTCGGTAATGACTGCCGTTTTCGTCCATCATGGCGCGGATTTTGCCGAAGGCTGTTCCGGCCAGCAGCATGTCGCCTTTTTTCAATGTGCCGCTTTGTACCAGCAAAGTGGCTACCGCGCCGCGCCCTTTGTCCAAGCGGGCTTCGACGACGATGCCTTTGGCGGGTGCTTCCACCGGTGCAGTCGGTTCAATAGCTTCGGCTTCAAGCAAGACGGCTTCGAGCAATGCGTCGATATTGATGCCTTTTTTGGCCGATACATCGATAAACTGTGTAGTGCCGCCCCAATCGTCGGGAATGACTTCGTGTTGGGTCAGCTCTTGACGGATGCGTTCCGGATTAGCGGCTTCATATCGATTTTGTTCACTGCAACCACAATCGGTACACCTGCCGCTGGCGTGGGCAATGGCCTCTACGGTTTGCGGCATCACGCCGTCGTCGGCGGCAACCACCAGAATCACGATGTCGGTGGCTTTTGCACCGCGATGCACGCATGGCTGATAAACGCTTCGTGACCAGGGTGTCAAAGAAGGTAACTACGCCGCGCAGGGGGTTTGAACGTGATATGCGCCGATGTGTTTGGGTAATGCCGCCCGCTTCGCCTTGAACCGCTGGCGCGGCGGATGTGATCGAGCAGCGGGGTTTTACCGTGGTCGACGTGATCCCATCACAGTAACGACGGGCGGACGGGGCAGGGCTTCCGCTTCGATGAGTTCCTCTCCTTCGTCAAGAAGGCTCAGGGTCGTCGGCAGCGGCGGGTTTGCCGATGTGGCCGAGTTCTTCCACCACAATCAGGGCGGTATCTTGGTCTATGGATTGGTTGATGGTGACCATCATGCCCATTTTTCATCGGGGCTTTGACCACTTCACGCCTTTGACGGTAGGCTGTGTGCCAAATCGGCGACAGTGATGGTTTCCGGAACCAAGACTTCGTGAGACGACAGGTTCGGTCGGTGCTTGAGGCGTGTTGGTTCGGCTCGGTTTGAGTTTTTGCCTTTTTGCCGCCGCGCATCTTCATCACCGCTGCCGCGCGCATTGCGGTCGCGTCCGCCTTTGCCTGCCTTGCCTTTGGCATTTCGGCTGACCTTCATCATCGTGATGATTGCGGCGTTCGTCTTTTTACGGCTGCCGCTGCTCGGATTGGGCTCTGATGCCGCAGCATGGCGGAAGCCGGTTTGTTTGCCGATGCCGACAGGGGTTTTTCTCGCTCGGTTTGGCGGTGCGCTGTTCGCCAGCTTTGCTTGCACGCGCTTCTTCCGCCGCCTGTTTTTGGCGGCTTCACGCCGTTCCTGGCGTTCTTGGCACTCCTGTTTTCTCTCAGCACAGCGCAGCCTGGTGTTCGCGGAAGGCTTGGGCGCGGCGTTGCTTCTTCGGCACGGCGCTCGGCTTCGGCAGCGTGACGACTTCTACCGGTTGCGAGCGGGTTTTGGCTTTTTCTCCCGGCCTTTTTGGCTGGTTTGGTTTCCTGTCCGGTTGTTTCTTCTTTCGGCTCCGGCCGGTTCAGGTGAGGCCGTCTGAAGATCCGCTGTTGCCGCTTTTCAGCCTCTTGAGCTTCCTTTCTGTTCGGCTGCGGCGCGTGCTGGCTACTTCGGCTTCAGCCGCCGCTTTAGCCGCCTCGGCTTCGGCTGCAGCAACGGCTTCTTGCGCCGCTTTTTCCTGCGGCGGCTTTGGCGGCAGCGAGTTGTTCGTCGGCGGAAGGGACGACTACTTTCCGGCTGCGTCGGCGTTCGACCGCTACGCCGTCAACCGTGGTTTTTTCGACCTTGGTGCGGTTGATGCGGATGGTGCCGACGGTTTGCGCGCTTAATTGTGCTGTCGGCATCGGTCAGCATGTCGCTGCCGCTGTTTTTGTTGATGCCGTGCTTCTTCGGGTGCTCAGCATCCGCTCCACCGACATTTTCGATTCGGCTGCCGATTGTTCTACTGGCTGTTACTCGCTGACAGCCCTCTCTTATTGTTCGTCTGTTTCAAACCAGTGTGCCCGGGCGGCAAGAATGATTTTTTCTGCTTCGCCGGGTTCTACGCCGGTAATTTCACGCAATTCGTCTATCGACAGTTCTGCCAGACCGTCGCGTGTTGTGATGCCGGCCTGTGCCAGGTCGCGCAGCAGGGTCTTCGTCTGCCACCGTCCAGTGTGCAGGTCTTCGGCGATTTCTTCAGTTTTTCTTCTTGCGCCATCGCCTGGGTGAGGGATGGCGTCGCGGGGCGCAGTTGCGCAATGTATCGACAGTGGCGGCATCGAAACCGGTTTCTTCCAGTTCTTCCAGACGGCACGTAGGCGATTTCCTCCAATGAGGCAAAAGCCTTCCTGTACCAAAACATCGGCCGTTTCTTCATCGACATCCAGGTGTTCGGTAAACGGGCTGCGCAGCGCAGCATCTTCGGCGGCATGACGCTCTTCGGCTTCCGTAACGGGTCATGATGTTGAGCTGCCAGCCGGTGAGGTCGGCGAGCCAGGCGGACGTTTGTCCGCCCCGGCCATTCAGCAGTACCAGTGGTCTTCGGCAACGATGACATCGACTGCATGATGGTCCTCATCAATCACAATGCGGCTGACTTCTGCAGGGCGACAGTGCGTTGATGACGAGGTACGCCGTATCCGGCGACCACGTACCACTCATGCGTTCGCCGCCCGATTTCGTTGGTAACGGCGATTGACGCGGCTGCCGCGTACGCCGATACAGGTTCCCCTGGGGATCGATGCGCTGGTCGTTGGCTGACGGCGATTTTGGCGCGATAGCCGGGATCGCGTGCGGCTTCGCGGATTTCCAGCAGGCCGTCTGCAATTTCCGGTACTTCCTGTTCAAACAGTTTTGGCCAGGAATTCGCGCGAGGTGCGGCTGAGGATGACTTGTTTGCGTCCGGGTTGGCCGATTTCTTCAACGACGCAAAAACAGGGGCGCGGATGCGGTCGCCGCTGCGGAAATTTTCGCGCGGAATGGATTGGTCGCGCGGGATGAGCGCGTCAGTTGCCAGAACAAGTTCCACGATGATGCCGTGGCGTTCGACCCTTTTTCACTGTTCCGATAACGATGTCTTCCCGGGTGGCGAGAGTCGTTCAGGACTTTTTCGCGTTCGGCATCGCGGATGCGTTGCGGATCATCTGCGTAGTCGTCATTGCGGCTTGGCGGTAAAGCCTTCGTTTTCGGTTTGCTCTTCGTAGTATTCGCCGATTTGGATGGTGGTGCCGGGGATTTCTTGCTCGATTTCCTCAATGGTTTTTCCACATCAGGGATGGGTGTAATCCTCATCGGCCACAATCAGCCAGCGGCGGAGGTGCAGTGTTCGCCGGTATTCGGTCGATTTCGACGCACGTCCATGTGTTCCCAGCCGGCTCTTTGCAGCCGTGGATAGAGGGCAATTCCAGTGCGTCACACTACGTCGGTGTCTGCATTCTTTTCGCTGGTAAAAGTGCTCCGGCCGGTTGCAGCATTTCGCGACTCATGTTTTTATCTCCTAAAAGTGTTTCCGATTAATCGTGTTAATTTAAATTCCGGTTTTAAGCGGGCTTTGTGTCGATATTGTTGATCTCGATGGAGGCGGTCTTGCCGTCGAAAGAGGTGTAACGATATCGTTTTTCCTCACCTCGATACGGCCGATAAAGTTTTTCTGTCCGTCTATCGGCAGGCGGGTTTGATTTTTGCCTGCTGTCCGGCAAAGCGGACGAAATCTGCCGCTTTTTCAGCGGGCGGTCGAGGCCCAGGCTGGAGATTTCGCGAGTTTTGTGAGTCGTCTTTCCACCATAAACAGGCGGCTGGGGTGGTTGCTGACTGTGGCGCAGTCTTCGACGGTAATGCCGCCTTCCTTGTCAATAAATACCCGCAAGATGCCTTGTGCCGTCAGCTCGAAATCCACCAGTTCATAACCCAAACCCGGCGGGGTTTTGTCCAATCTTTGTTGAATGTCCATTTTTCCTTCCGGAGAAAGTAAAAATGGCCCGATAGTACATTCTCAGTTTGACTTGAAAAATTTTGCCGATTATATCGTGTTTGGACAGAAAAGAAAAAGCGGTTAAATTTCAGCGGTTTCAGACAGCGCTGATTTTTGCGCGGTGGTCGGGTTTCTTGCGCGAAACTGTTTGCCGGGCATAAAATCAGGCGCTTTACGAGGCCGTCTGAAGCATAGTTTCAATATGGTTTCAAACAGGCGGCGGAAACGCCATCCCGTAAACAGGAAGAGTCAGAATAGAGTCCGAACATGAATACCGTCTACAATTTTTCCGCCGGTCCCGCCGTGCTGCCGGCTGCCGTATTGCACACCGCGCAACAGGAAATGCTCGATTACAACGGTACCGGCATCCCGGTGATGAGTATGAGCCATCGTTCCGCCGAGTTTCAAAGCATCGCTTTATCATGCCGAACAGGATTTGCGCCTGCTTTTTAAATGTGCCGGACCATTACAAAATAATTGTTCCTGCAAGGGGGCGAGTGCGCAATTCAGTCAGGTGGCAATGAATTTCTCCCACGGCTTTCAAACGGATAGATTCGGTGGTTACCGGAATTGGTCGCAAACCGCGCACCGGCAGATGGAAAAATCCACGGCGGCGGAAATCCATTTTGGCTGCGCACGGCGGTACGCAATATGATTACTGCGACCTGCCGCCCGTAAGCGAGTGGGATATAAGCAGGGATTCGGCTTTTGTCCATTTTGTCGCCAACGAAACCGTACCGGCCTGCAATACAGGCAGATGCCCAAGCTTTCAGACGGCCTTCCTCCTTTGATATGCGATATGTCTTCCGAAATCTTGTCCGACCGATTGATGTCGCCGATTTCGGCTGTGATTTATGCGGTGCGCAAAAATCTCGGTCCGGCAGGCGTAACCATCGTCATCATTCGCGAGGATTTGCTGGAACGCTGTCGGATTCGGTACCGGCAGGTGTGGAATTACAAGGCACATGTTGAAAAAGCAAGGTATGTACAACACGCCGGCGACCTATCCGATTTATATTGCGGGATTGGTACTGCGCTGGTTGCAGACTCAGGGCGGCGTTGGGCAAATGGCGTTTATCAACCGTCGCAAGGCCGATATGTTGTACCGTGCGATAGACGGCGGCGGCGGTTTTTACCGAAATGCACAGCCCATCCGGACGCACGTTCGCAGATGAACGTTATCTTCAGTACGGGAGATGCGGGATTGGACGAACGTTTCGCGCAGGAGGCGGCATTGTGCGGATTGCGCCAACTGAAAGGCTATAAAACGTTGGGCGGTATGCGCGCTAGCATTTATAACGCCATGCCGATAGAAGGCGTGGCCGCGCTGGTGGAATTGTATGGCCGATTTCCAAAGAAAGAATGACTGATCGGTTTTTAGGCGATGAGGCCGTCTGAACAGGAGCTTTCATAGGAAATAAGGTGAATTTCCGTTTGAAACGATTTTTAGGGTGAAGTCGCAATCGCTTTCTATACTTGATATTGGAGGGCGTGCTTATTTTGGAATACTCTGTTTTGATTATTTGTTGCAAAACGAACAGAAAAGAATATGGCGGAGTGTGGCTAAAAAGAGGCAGATTATTTTTTATAGGCGGCAGAAAATTTGACGGCAGATGGTTTTTTCCCTATAATTCGCTTTGTTAAGTCGCTGATTGCGGCTTAACTAGTTTCTCCTCTATTTCTCCTTTGTAGACTTGCTACATTTGAAAAATGTGTGCATTTTTTAGAGTACGTTTTGATTGAAATTGATAAAATTCGATTTTGTTTATTTTTCCTTTTTCGTATATTTTTGATAAGAATAGTGCTGTTATTGCAAAAAGAAGGGAAGACTTGACCGGAAATGGGTTCCGCAAGATAATTTACGCCCGTTAAAGTAGCTTGCAATAGCGGCTTAACAGTTTCTCCTCATTTCTCCTTTGTAGACTTAGCTACATTTGAAAATGTGTGCATTTTTCTAAAATCTCAGGGGTGCCGTAAAACGTGTTGAGGCAAAAGTTTTCTGTAATGACTACTCATACCGGAACCATCAAGCGGTTCCGTATTTTTCATCTGCTCACTTGAAGGTTTTCTTTATCTGCTTCGTTTGAGCCCGACAGCCAGAAAAACCGCCGCGAATACGGACAATAGGCCGATGAACGGCAAAGAACCGCCCTAAACGCATATAAGGTGTTTCTCCTGATAGCCTGTGAATTTCTTCTTTCAATACGGTTGCGGTATTGGTGGGTGCCATGGCAACGATGCGTCCTTTGTTGTCTACGATGGCGGTTGCGCCGGTATTGGTAGCTCTGGCCATGTAACGGCCCAGTTCCAATGCGCGCGCTTCGATTGCTGCAGATGTTGGAACATGGCATTGGAGTCGCCATACCAAGCCAGGTTGCTGGCGTTGGCGAGCAGGGTGGATTGTTTGGCGGAGGCGGTTAAACGTCGCCGAAACCGTCTTCATAACAAATATTGAATGCTACCTGTTGGTTTTTCATGGGAAACGGTTTTTGCGCCTCTCCGCCGTGCAGAATATCGGACAAGGGCATATCCATCATTTGATAGAGCGGGGCGGTTAAGGACGGCAGGGGTTTGTATTCGCCGAAAGGAACCAAGTGGTTTTTGGCGTAAAACGGAATATTGGCCGCTCCTATGCGGTAATCGGTCAGATGCGACGGCATTTTGATAATTCGTACCGTCAGCCGTGCTGTGCATGGTGCCGACAGCTGAAAGGCGCTGCCGTTTGACGGGCCTGTTCAGCAAATTCTGCAATGATGTGATCGAGCAGTTCTTGCAGCATCACGGGAATGCCGTTTCAGGCAGGATGACGATGTCGGCGTGTGTCGGCGATTTGTCGGAAATAACGATCCAAAAGTCGGCAGGGACTTGGTCGTTGCGGAGTACAAAGTGTTGTTCGATATTGCCTTGAGCCAGGGCGACGGTGGCGGTTGTCCTGTGGGTTGGGTGAAATCGGTTTTGCTTAGCGATATGGCCGCCGAATAATAATGCCGCAACGGCGCAGGCAAGGGCCAAGCGTTTTTTCAGACGGCCTTTGTTGTCCACCAGTAAAACCAGCCATGCACCGAGTAACGCGGTGGCGAATGTAACCAAATGAATGCCGCCCAAAGGAGCAAAACCGGCCAGTGGGGCGTGGTCGGCAATTTGGGAATAACCCAATGCCCCCAGCCGAATCCGGTCAGCAAACGTTCGCGGGTAAATTCCGCCAATGTCCAAAAAACCGGTAGTGCAAGGCCGGTATGCAGCCAACGGTTTAAACGGATGCGGTTCCAGAGCCAAACGGCGGTGGCGGGGAACAGTGCCAGATAGGACGGCAGCAGCATGGTGAGGGAGGGCATAGAGATTGGGCAGGGCCGGAAAGCGTCGTGCAGGGCGGTGTGTATCAATAAAACTGAACGGTGTAGGCAACCAGGCCAAACAGGGTAGAGCACTGCGGGTTCGAACGTCGGGACGAAGCTCCAGCAGGCGGATGAAGGCCGCAAACAACAAAGGCATCAGCCAGAAATGGTAGTAGGGGCGAAAGTGAGCGGCGTGGCGGCGGTAAGCAGGGAATCAGCAGCCAATATACGGGCAGGCGGCACCAGAAAGCTTCGAGTTTGGAAAAGATACCGGTCATGATGTGTTTAATGGGTGTTTGGAAAACGGTGCCGCATTGGCACGAAAATTACTTCGAGAGGGTGGCTTATCGCCGGACGGTTGCCTGCCGGTTTTGCCAACCGGATTTCGGCAAGTGCGGTAAGATTCGATATGGTTGAAAATATTATATCTTCAGCTGATTCGGGAAATCAAATATTATTTATGACAAATAATGCCCTTATATGGTTTTAAACGTGGAATATTGTGCCTGTCTGTATGAAATATGTTTAAACAAAATAGACAAAGCCTGCAATTAAAGGCAAAATCAAAGACATGCTTTCCAAGCGCATCTGCTGGCTGTGAGTGACAGGAATACAGATTACACCGCAGCACTCAAATTTTCCGAGACAATAACAATGATGTCAGGGAAAGCTGATGGATTACTCATTTTTATTGGATATCTTTTAAAGAGGTAAAAATATGCCGCAAATGAAATTTGACGTTACCGGGATGAGCAGCAAGGAAGATTCCCGCAAATTGATTGCAAGCCGAAGCCGTGCCGAATGTCGCATGGTGAATGCAGATTTTTGAAACCGGTGTGGTGGTGATTACCCACAGCGAAGGTTTGGATGTCGGATGCCGTGAAAAAGACCATTGCCGATGCGGGCTTTAGCGTAGCCTGAGGCAATGACCGATTGAAGGCCGTCTGAAAACAGTTTTCAGACGGCACTCCTCTGTTAGAATCCGCCGGTTACAACCAGCCATTTTGATGATTATGAATTCCTGCTGAAAGCAACTCAAACCCTATCCCTTCGCCCGTTTGCGCGAGGCTTTGCAGAGGCATCAAACCCGCCCGACGGCCTGGTGCCGATTATGTTGCAGATTGGCGAGCCGAAACATCCCGCCCGCTGTGATTACCGATGCCTGCAGGGCGGCGGGCGGAGTGCCAAATATCCGCTGACCGCGGGCCTGCCCGAATTGCGCCAAGCATGCGCCCGTTGGCTGGCACGCGCGCTATGACGGCCTGCAGTTGGATGCGAGGCAAATCCCTGCCCGTGTTGGGCAGCCGCGAGGCATTGTTTTCCTTCGCCCAAGTGGTACTCGACCCTGTTGCAGACGATACCGGCGTGGTGGTTTGCCCGAATCCGTTTTATCAGATTTACGAAGTTGCCGCCCTGCTGGGTGGCGGCGAAAGTCTGCTTTGCCAACAGCAGCCCGCCGCGCCATCTGCCCGACTGGCGTTGCGTTCCCGACGACGTTTGGCCGCGCGTGAAGCTGGCTTTTGGTTTTCGTTCTCGCACGACAATCCGAGCGGCAGCGTGATGAGTCTCTGACGACTGGCGCGAGTTGTTTGCGTTGCAAGACCGATTCAGCTTTGTCATCGCTTCAGACGAGATGCTATTCCGAATTTATTTCGACGACCGCAAACCGCTGGGGGCTTTGCAGGCGGCTGAAATGCTGGGGCGCGGCCGCAAAGGGATAGTGATGTTTACCAGCCTGTCGAAACGTTCCAACGTGCCCGGCCTGCGTTCCGGCTTTGTGGCGGGTGATGCCGGACTGCTGCAATCCTTCCTGCTCTACCGTACTTACCACGGCAGCGCGATGAGCGTTCCGGTGCAGCGCTCCAGCATTGCCGCATGGGACGATGAAGCCCATGTGGCGGAAAACCGCCGCCTTTATCAGGCCAAATTCGAGCAGGTGGTGCTCGTGTTGCGGCAGGTGTTCGACGTGAAATGCCGGATGCTTCGTTTTATATCTGGCTGAAAGTGCCGGACAGGGGACGATTTGGCGTTTGCGCAAAAAGCTGTGGCGCGAGGCGGCGATACAGGTGCTGCCGGGACGCTTTTTGGCGCGGGATACGCCGAACGGCAATCCGGGCAAAGGTTATGTGCGCATCGCCCTGGTGGCGGGCGTGGAAGAATGCGTGGAAGGTGCGCGGCGGATGGTTGCGCTATTCCGGCACGATTGAATATACGGTTGAGGCCGTCTGAAAACCGCCGGGCTTCAGGTTGCGTGTTTTCAGACGACCTTTTCGTTGTTTATGGCGGACGGATGTTGCCTTGTCAAACAAAAGTGTTTATTCGCTTTGATGCATTCATCGAATCCGACAGCAAATGGAGGCCGTCTGAAAACGTCGGCTTACGCAAAACGCAAAACATTTTCAGACGGCCTCTTTAGAGCCCAATGTTTATCCGGGTTTGCCGTCAAGCGCGGACGTGTCAGCCACGGGATGTAACGCCATGCGTCACAGCAGCAGCAGGCGGCGAACAATACGCCCGAACAGCGCAGGCTGTGCGGGTAGGCAGTCGGATGTACGGTCAGCATGAGCTGCGGCCAGCGTGCGGAAAACAGTGCGCCAAATCATCAGGCCGAAGGCGGTGGGCATCAGTTTCGGCGCGGGGTAGAGCTGGCAGTACGGTGTGGCTGAGGGCGGTTCGGGTCATCATGCTGACGGTCAGCAGGCCGATGCCGCCGACGGCGATAAAGTGTACGCCGGGGCTCATCAGTTTCGGTATCCATTGGCCGAAGCCCATGATAATCAAGCCTATGGCTGTGCGGCATAGCCGATGTGCAGCGTCCACAACAGCGGCTCTTTGGCCGTGCCTTTCGCCCACCAGCGCACGGTTTGAACCAGTCCGAGCAGGCCGCAGGCGATGCGCACAATGCCGCCAACGGCAGGGCGAGGCGCAGCGTCATCAGCCGCCATCAGCATCGGCAAGACCAGCGGCGCCATCAACGCCCATTGCGGCGAGGCCGGTTGCGGCGTGCCTAAAGCGGCGGAGATGAAGAAGCCGATGATGCGCGAACCGATCAGGGCCGATGAAAAGCCCGGTACTCACAGCCAGTCCGGCAAACAGGTTGTCTTGCAGCGAAGCGGTGTTGCCGACCGATAGGCGCGTGTGGAAGACGGTACGCGTGATGCCCATCGGGATGAGGGCGTATACGGCGATATAGTTGCGTTTGCTTTCGGCGGCAAAACCGACTGGCCCATATAAAGGCCGCCAGCCAGTAGAAGGCCGTTCAGCCACGCCGGAGGCAGGGCCGCGATTCGGAATGAAGGCGACAGGCGCGCCAGCAGCCAGAGGCCGACCAGCAGGGCCAGCCGTTGCCCGCTAACGGGCGGCTTGCCCGTCAAGTGGCGACGGCGGTCAGCAGGAAGGCGACGACCACGCCGCCGCGTAGCTCAAATCATTTCGTGGGCGTGCCAAGGAATCCGAGGCAGCTGCGGCGTGCCTTGATAGCCGAAGCTCCAGAGTAGGACGGAAGTGCGCCGTAAACGGCGGTCAGCTGAATAAGAGGCGGGAAGGCTACGCCCAAACGGGATGTTGGAAGAATTTCATTTTTAATGGCATTGGGTAGTGGTGGAAAGATGTTTGTGCGGCTGCGGTTTTGGTTTTTCAGACGGCCTGTTGATGATGGGCCGTCTGAAAGTCATTACGAATGCGGACGTTTTTCCGCCACATCCGATTTCAATCGAGTTTTGCTCCAGCAGTGCGTCCAAATACTGTCGGGCCTCACTGCCGTGTTGCTGTGTCGCAGGTGCAGCAGCGCGTTTTTCTTCTTCGGCCGGTTTCTCTGATTTGCCGCAGGGTGTCGGATAATTCGGGCGGCGCGGCTTCTTCCGTCTGCGGCGGCGGGGTGAGGCCGACGGTGATTTCTATTTCTTCCGCCACGCGTTTGATCAATTCGTTTTTCTTCTTCTGCGGAAAGCGGCTGCGGCGGGTTTTCAGACGGCCTCTCGTCGTGATACGAGACTGGGACTTTTTGCTCGGTTTGGAACTGCTGATAATCTGTGACGCCGGATATTTTTGCTGCAAACGCTCCAGCTGCAGTTTTCCGCGCGCAGGCTGATGACGGCGATTTTGGCTTCAGGATGGCGGACAAAATGACTGACCGTTTTCAGTATGGTACGGGTGAATTTGTCTTTGGGCGGGATGATTAAGTGCAATGCGGCGTTGCCTCCGCATTCAGGGCAGGTTCCGTCGGCAGAGGCGGCCAGCTTGCGGAACGGACGGGCGGTTTTCTTGTCGGCAAACAACCGGACATCATGCCTGCCGAAGGGCAGGTATTTTTCCGCATCGGTTTTTACGGTATCAATCAGCAGATGTGCCTATATTGCTTCCTTTCTAAAGGGATGCGGCGCGGAAGTGCCGCCCTATTGTCCGATTGCGGCGGCAAATGCTTCGATAATCGGTTGCAGCCGCGCGTGTTTCACTGTCAATGCCGCCTTGTTGACCACCAGGCGGCTGGAAATGTCGCAAATATGTTCCACCGCTTCGAGACGGTTGGCTTTCAGCGTGTTGCCGGTGGAGACCAAATCGACAATGGCATCCGACAGGCCGACCAGCGGTGCAAGTTCCATCGAGCCGTAGCAACTGATAATCCACGTGAACGCCTTTGGCGGCAAAGGTGTTCCGCCGCAATATCGGGGTATTTGGTGGCGATGCGCAGGCGGCAGCCAGGCTGTGATGCGCAGCGTAATCGAAGCCAGGGGAACGGTCCCACCATCATGCGGCAGTTTTGGCGATTTGCAAATCCAAGAGCTGATACAGCCCCTCGCCGCCGTTTTCAATCAACACGTCGCGACCGGCAATGCCGAAATCAGCGGCACCGTATCGGACATACGTCGGAACGTCGCTGGCGCGGACGATGACCAAACGGATGTCGGCATGGTTTGGTGTCGATAATCAGCTTGCGCGATTGTTCGGGGTCTTCAGCCGGTTCAATGCCCGCCGCCGCGAGCAGCGGCGGGGTTTCATCGAAAATGCGCCCTTTGACAAGGCGATGGTCAGATTTTGCTCGGACATGGTGTGTTCCTGTGGATAGACCGTCTGAAAATACTGTCCTGCAACAATACGGCAGGCGTTTCGACAACCTGGCGCAAACGGTTAGGATTGCAGCGAGTTTTTGACATCGGCGGCAATCTCGGTTGAAGTGCGACGTAATTCTCCATCAAAACGGTATTGCCTGCTTTATCCAAAAACATAAGTGCCGGCAGTATGGTCGATCAAATAAATATCGGCCGACTGCTCCTGCAGTTGGACGACACCACGCGGTATTGCTGTTTGACGACCGGAATGCTTTGATCACCCGTCGCAGTCAGGCCGATAAAGTTTTTGTTAAAAGTTTTCACATATTTGTCAATTACTTCAGGCGTATCGCGTTCAGGATCGACGCTGACGAATACGACGGACACATCTTTGGCTTTGCTCCCGCAGCTGATCGATCACCTCGCTGTAAGTCAGCAGGCTGGCAGGGCGAGACATCCGGACAGTTGGTATAACCCGAAAGTCAGCAGAACGATTTTCCTTTCAGGCTGCTGATGGCAAGCGGCTTGCCGTCGCCCGAAGTCAGCGTGAAAATCACCGCCGATATCGTCTTTCCTCATGTCGGTACCGAAAAATTCACCGTGTTTGGGCGCGATTGCAGATGTGCTTGAAGCGGCAGATGCGGCAGGTTCGCCGGTGGAAGACGCGGTCGGCGAAGCAGGTTGCTGCCCCCACGTTATTCTGAGCGGCTTCCCGCGAACAGGGCGGCGAGTGCAAGGGCATTAAATGCAGGGCTAAAGGACGGTATTTCATGATAACTCCTTTGTTCGGTTAAGAAGGAAATAGATATCGAATATTACCCTGTTTTAACAGTCAGTGGAATGAAGATGCAGGAAAAAGGCATAAATTTGACGTGGGGAAAAGTTTCTATGTTCTTTTACTTAATTTCTTTTATTTTCAACAGAATAAATATTATTGGCAAAATTCCTTTACAAGTATGATTTTTCACGCTATAATGGCGCTTTCCTACCTGCGGGTGGTGAAATTGGTGAACACAGGAGACTCAAAATCTCCGCCGCAAAGGTGTGTCGGTTCGAGTCCGACCCTGAGCACCAAACTATAAAAATCAACCGCTTTCGAGCGGTTGTGCCTAATACTTCGTCTAATGCCATGAAACCAAATCATAACCTTTACGCTTGCAGGCCGATTGCTATCTGCTTACGCTTCCTGATTGTCGTCCTGCCCATTGCCGTGCCAGTGCAGGTAGAAAGCCAGAAAACTCGGGGTACCTATTAGCACCGAAAATACAGAAAATACGCTGCAAAAATGCCCCTAAACGACCGCCGAAATTAGAAACGCTTCAAGCCGCAGAAGCAGGGAAGAGAGCTAAACGCTGTTTGATGGCTGCGCTATATCAACCGCGTTCAGGGCAAATGTTTTGGATGGCAGGCTCAGTCTAGGTGGGTGTCCATTGCGATTGACCGGGTTTGGATTGTTGGTATTCCCTGCTTCCAGTGGTTTGAAGATAGAAGATAAAGAGCCGTCTGAAAATTTGTTTTCAGACGGCCTTCTACTGTGCGGGTATTTTTAGTCGGCAGGCTGTCCCCGTTCGATTTCCACGCCTACTTCGCGCACGTCGGGCGGGATGCCGGGTTTGACCAGCCGTACTTTCACCCATGCTGCGGAAAGTCGTTCAGAATCAGTGAGGCAATGTGTTCGGCCAGGGTTTTCGAGCAGATGGAAGCGGCGGGTTTCAGGCTGTTGCGGACGGCGTCGCAGAACTTCTCCGTAGTGGACGGTGCTGCCGATGTCGTCATCGTCGGCGCGGCGCGGGGGAAGGCCGATGTCGAGGTCGATCAGCAGGGTTTGCGGTTGTTTGCGTTCCCATTCGTAAACGCCGATCAGGGAGTATCTGCTTTGAGGCCGTGCAGGAAGATTTTTGTCCATTTCGCAGTGGCTCCGTTTTCGGATAGAATGCGCCGCATTCTAAAAACAAGATGGATTGATCGATATCTGATTTTTGGTGGTGGCTGCGGCTTATTTGATCGGCTCGCTGTCATTTTGCGGTGATTGTGTCGAAGTGTTACGGGATGGCCGATCCGCGGACTTACGGTTCAGGGAAACCCGGGGGCGACCAATGTGTGAGGCGAGCAGGAAAAAGGCGGCGGTGCTGACTTTGTTGGGCGACGCGTTGAAAGGTTTGTTGCCGTGCTGCTGTGCAAGGGTTTGCAGGGTGTTTTGGGTTTGAGCGATACGGCGGTGGGACTGACTGCGCTGGCGGCTTTGGTCGGGCATATGTGGCCGTTGTTTTTCGGCTTTAAGGGCGGCAAGGGTGTGGCGACAGCTTTGGGGTGTGTTGCTGGCTTTGTCGTGGCCGACAGCTTTGATGTGTGCCTTGAGTGTGGCTGGTGATGGCGTTCGGTTTCAAGGTTTCGTCACTGGCGGCTTTGGTGGCGACTCGTAATCGGTGTGCCGGCGGCGTGGTTTTTATGCCGCACGGGTCGTGGGTGGCGGTAACAGCGGCGGTGGCGGTGTTGGTGTTGTTCCGCCATAAGCAGAATATCCTAGAAATTAGTGCGGGGTCGGGAAAGTAAAAATCGGCGATAAGGCGCAGTAATGCACGCGCGTTTTGACTTTTATTGAAGCTTTGCATTCAGACGGCCTGAGTGGATTAAGAGGCCGTCTGAAAGGATGAGAGGATGTTTTTATGGCTGGACGTTTTTCGGCCGTCTGAAAAAGGCGGTGTTGCTGGCGGCTTTGTCCGGTTTGTCGGCCTGCGCCCAGTTCCAGTATCAGCCGGTGGCGACCATTGATAAGGTGGATCGTTCGCAAGGCTACCGTTTCGATGCTGAAAGCGGGCAAACCCCAAGACGACGATATGCTGGTGGTGCTGATGTTCTCGGGCGGCGGTACGCGCGCGCGGCTGGGCTACGGTGTGCTGGAAGAGCTGGACAAGCAGAAAATTTACAGCGGCGGACGGGAGAAAAGCCTGTTGGAAGCGGTGGATTTGGTATACGGCGTGTCGGGCGGTTCGGTGTTGGCGGCTTATTTTTCGCTGCACGGCAAGGAAACGATTCCGTCGTTCGAACGCCGTTTTTGAAGCAAATTTCCAGCGGCAGGGTATCGAAACAGGTTTTTCGCTGGCGAATGTGCCGCGCCCTGACATCGCCCGAGTTCGGCCAGGGGCGACCTGTTGCAGGAGACAGTTTGAGAGCACTCTGTTTAAAAACGCTACTTTCGGCGATTTGGCCTCGCGCCGCAAAGGGGCCGTTTGCGGTGATTACCGCCACGGATATGTCGCTGGGCAACCGTTTCGGAGTTCACGCAGGAATATTTCGATATGATGTGCTTTGAACCTTTCGGATTTGAAAAATCGCCCGTGCCGTGGCCTGCTTCCAGTGCCGTGCCGCTGGTGTTCGCACCGCTGACGTTGAACAACAACGGCGGCAATTGCGGCTACCGCCTGCCGGAAAAAATCAGCCGCGCGGTGGTGGATAATTTTTCCACTGACAAGTTGCAGCTGCAAACCCGTTTGGAAATGTTGGGGCAGGGCGCGGCTTATCAGAACAGCAAAGAGCGGCCGTATATCCACTTGCTCGACGGCGGTTTTGACCGACAACCTCGGCCTGCGCAGCCTGCTCGATATGACCGAACTTTACGGCGATTCGCTCGGCGAACAGATACGGGCAAACCGGGCGCGGCATATCGTCATCATCAATGTGAACGCGCAAAACAATCGGTTAACGATATCGACCGCTCGGCCAATGTGCCCGGCCTGCGTGCGGTTGCCAATGCCGTCATCGACATCCCCATCGACCGTTTCTCGCAAGAAACGCTGCGCCGTTTCCGCATGTTGGTGGACCAATGGAACGAAGAGGCCAAAAACAGCGGAAACGCCAACCATCTGAATATGTATTTCGTCAGCCTCAACCTGCGCGACCTGCCCGAATCCGGCCTGCGCAACAGTGTACTGAATATTCCGACCAGTTTTTATCTGCCCGCAAACAGGGTGAACACGGATTTTGAAGGAGGCAGGCCGTGTATGCTCAGCCGTTCCGAGAATACCGCCGCCTGCTGAAAAGACCTCTCGCTACCGCCGCCCGAGGTCAAACCCGTTCCCGAACCCGCACCCAAAGCACGACGGGAAGGCCGAAACGGAAAAAGTGCCGAAACTGCCGCATCGGCTGCCGAATAAAGCTAAACCAAACATGAGGCCGTCTGAACGTTTTCAGACGGCCTCATCGTCAAAAATAAACCCTGCGATTGTCGGCAGGAGGCACTGGGATTAAAATAGGTCTTCCAAAGCAACGAAAGAGAACGACATGGAAAAATCGCTGAAAACCATCGCTTTAACCACTGCCGTTTTTGCTTTGGCTGCCTGCGGGAGCAACGGCAAATGGCAGGCGCAACTCAACGAAGCGCAGGTTGCCGCCGAAGCTGGCGGCATACCAAAAACTATCAGGATACTTACAGCGACATTATTTCCACCTCGGCGGTCTGGCTCCGGCGAATTTCGAGCGGCGTGTGGCGGCAGGCAGACCCTCTACGTCACCATCGGCCGGCCGAGCTGCGGCGACTGCGCCGCTTTCGAACCATTGTTCAAACGCTATATCGCAACTTACAAATTGGACGAGCAAGATTTGGTTCGTCAATGTACCAGCCTGCGCGGGCAGAAGGACGAGTGGCGGCGTTCAAACAGCGTTACAACCTTTCAGGCACGCCCGTGTTGGCCAAAATACGCCAAAGGCAGGCAGCAGAATAAATTGGACTTTGAAAGACAACGGCGGCATCAGTGCGGAAGATTTGGAAAAATGGTTGAAAACGAACGGCTTGTAAGCTGTTGTGCGGCAGAAAGCCGTCTGAAAAGGGCAGTTTGATGGGACACTACTTGGTTTTATTGGGCGTTGCATCGGCTTTTTGCCCGCGCCGCGGCAATTTTCGCCAAAAGCGGGTTTGCGGGGCATCGATTCCGATTTCGCCATCCTTTATCCGCACGCTGGTCATCATTGCGGCGTTGGCGGCTCTCTTGAGCTATGCGGGCAAATGGCAGGGCGTGGGCGACTTTAGTGCGAAAAACTGGGACGTTTCTGATTCTGTCCGGGCTTGGCGACGGGCGCATCATAGCTGGCCTACTTCAAAGCCTTGCAGATGGGCGAAGCGTCGAAAAGTGGCGCCGGTGGATAAGTTCAGCATCGTTTTGGTGGCTTTGTTTGCCGTGGTGTTTCTGAGGAAAGGCCGTCGTCTCAGGAATAGGGCTGGGTATCGCGCTGATTGCCGGCGGGGTCCTGACCTTGGCGCTTAAAGCGTTAGCGGTTGAAAATTGGTATGAGAGAAAAAGGCCGTCTGAAATGGTTTTTCAGACGGCCTTTTCTGATTCGGCGGTTTAAGCCTGTTCCAAAACCGAAGGCTTTGTGCAATACGCGGTAGCCAGTTCCATGTATTTTTCGTCAATCAACACGGAAACTTTTGATTTCAGGTAGAAATCATCTGGATATTGATGCTACTTCGGCCAGCAGGCGGGAACATGGTTGCCGCCACGCCGGAATGCGAAGCGCATACCCACGCCGACGATGGATACTTTGCAAACGGTGTCGTCGCCGTTTACTTCAGCCGCCCTAAGCTTTCTTTCAGGCCGTTCATCAAAGTCCAGCGTTTGTCTGTAGTCGCCGCGCGGCACGGTGAATACGAAAGTCTGGTGCCTTCCGCGCCGACATTTTGGATAATCATGTCACTTCGATGTTGGCATCGGCAGTCGCGCCAAAGATCTGATAGGCGATGCCGGTTTGTCGGATACGCCGCACGTTGATGCGGGCTTGGTTTTTATCGAATGCGATGCCTTTTACAACGGCTTTTTCCATATTCTCATCCTCTTCAAAAGGTAATCAGGGTGCCTTCGCCGCCTTCCTGCAGGCTGCTCCAAGACGCGCAGAGCGGACTTAGTATTTTCCGCAGATTCCACCGAACGGATTTGTAAGACTTTCGAGACCGAGGCTGGCCAGCTCAGCATTTCTTCGAAACGAAAATGGTGCTCATGCACGGCGCGCTTCGGGGACGACACGGGGGTCGGTGGTGTACACGCCGTCCACATCGGTATAAATCTGGCGTTCGTCGGCTTTCAGTGCGGCGGTAGGCGACGGCGGAAAGTATCGGAACCGCCGCGACCCGGTGTGGAACTCCGCCGTCGGCGGTAATGCCTTGAAACCGGCGACAATCACTTTTTGCCTGCTTTGAGGTCGGCATGGTTTATCGCCGTCGATATGGTCGATGCGTGCTTTGGTGTGCGCGTTGTCGGTTTGGACGGCGACCTGCCAGCCGGTGTAGCTTTTTCGCATCCACACCGATGTCTTTCAACGCCAGCCAAAAGGCCGATGATTTACCTGTTCGCCGGTAGTAACACCACATCCATTCGCGCGGGTCGAGAATTCCTGCATCTCATGCGCCAGTGCCCAAGCTTGGTTGGTTTCGCCACTCATGGCCGATACCGACTACGTCGTGGCCTTCAGCGCGGGTTTGGGCGACACGTTTGGTGCACATTCTTGATGCGCTCAGCGGAGCCTACCGAAGTCCGCCGTATTTCTGTACGATTAACGCAGCGCGTGCTTTCTGTTTGAACAAAACCAAAGGCGGCGATATCACGGCTTTTACAGCCTAGACAAGATTTTTGCTTTGATCTTTGTGTTGTATCTTTTTGTGCAAACTTTGAATACTCTTTCGTTTATCGCCTATAATTTTTCGTCCCGCACGTGCAGGATTTGCAAACAGCAGTCCGGCCGCTACAATGCAGCTTTTCCACGATGATCAAATGGGTTCGAGATGACCGCCTTGGCTGCAACCTTGCTGCTGGCTGTGCAACTGTGTGCCAAACCTTATCCGAAGTATGACGTGGTTAAAAGCGTATTGCACGATCAGGGTTTCGACGGTGATGCAGCGGATAGAATCCGTGAGGTTGGCCGACCATGCGAGTATCCGCCTAAATTTCGATAATGAGGCCGATAGAAGCGTGCCGAAAAAGATGCAGTTACATTGGCCCCGCGCCTTTAGCGGCCTGATTGAACAAAAATCGTGACAGAAAAGCAGCCTGAGCGATACCGTTCCGTGTTGCACAGCATCGCGCGGTTAGTTGGATTGCCCACAATCTGGATGTGCCCGGTGCCGCCGTCGAATGACCAACATTATCGGATGCTGCTGGTAGCGTTACTCAGAAACAGCGTGCGGGCGCCTACAGGGCGGATATGGCGGTTTCGCTTGCCTCAGTAGGCCAAACGGATGCGGCTGTCGATGCTGAGTGAGGCGGTGAAGGCGGCAGCGACCACGCCCGTTTAGGGTTTGGGCATGGCTTTGCTGGCACAAAGGACCGAGATCGTTGAAAGAGTTGCGCTTATGCGAAAATATCCTCAAGACAAAAGCGTGCCGCCGATTTAATCGACGCGGTGGAAAACGGCAGGTTTGAAGATAAGGCGTGCGGAGATGCAGAAACGCGATGATGTGCGGTTTAAAGGCCGTCTGAAAACAGGGAATGCGGTTTGCCGCCCGCTGTTTTCAGACGGCCTTTATGCATGATGGGCATGGTACGCCTGCGGTGAAAACCAGTGAACATGCTGTCAATTCACGGGATGGATTATCAGCTAATTTTGATGATTGCCGCGAATGATTGGATATGAAACAGGCCGTCTGAAAATGTTTTCAGACAGCCTGTTTTGTATGGAAAAACAAGAAAAGCGGTTTGTTGTTGAGCACTTTGGCGATGGCGGCACCGGTGTTGCCGATGGCGGCTTTGGCTGCTGCACTTTTCATGCCGCGTTCTTGGCGTACTTTGGCAATCATTTCATCCACTTTGTTCATGGAAACGTTCAGTCGCCGCTGGAAAAACGCATCATGTGTTGCCGCCCGACGATGATGGTGGGTGTCCCTCTATATTCATTTCGACGGTCAGGTCGGCCATTTTGTTTGGCTTGTGCTGCTGGTTGCCGAAAGAATCATGGCGGCAATCAGTTTTCGCACCAGAAATGAAAGTTTGCGGCCCGCGCCATTTGAAAGGTGGCACTGTCAGCCAAGTTGATCTTCGTAGAAGGCGCGGAATATCGGCAGATTTGGCCTGATATTTCATGTTGCTGCTGTTTGCGGCAGCCGCCACGCGCCGCCAAGCCCGATCATTTTCAGGGTTGCCAAACGACATGCAGCAGGCGCGAGGTAGTGTCGGAAGCCATTTCTTGCTGTGTTTTCTGCATGACGGGTTCGAGTGGTAGCAGTGGACGCAGAAATAGCGAAAAATTCAGTTGCTTCGATTTTGCCGCTTTGGAGTTGGGGCAGGGTTTTGCTGAGGACGGTGTGGTCCGCACTAACTAATTCGGCCTGTGCAGAGGGCGGCAAGCTAAAAGGCCAGATACGCCCGGTCAACAGGTATGATTTTGTTTTCACGATGGTGTTTCCTTGGTAAAAACAGGGGTTTATCGGGCGGGGACGGACGAAGCTGTCTATCCGTTGTTTTGCGGTTGCCGCGTGCATCGGCCGCTTGGGCTTTCAGTCAGGGCGGTTTGGACGCAGTACTACTTGTGCGGAAGCTTCGGCAATTTCAGCTGAACCCTGCCGCAGCAATTTGGCGCGCTGGGTTTTCAGCTTTGTCGCAGCTGCCGTATGCGCCTCCCTGGACGATGACGGATTGGCTGCCGCGCTACCGCTTTCGGATGGGGCGGGTTTGCCTGCCTGTCCGCTCAGTGCGGCCTGCGCTTTTGCGGCGTTCGAGCTGCGTTGCCTTTTTACCCGCCTGGTAGTTCAATATTTTGTCGGGGGTAAGTTTGTCGTTTGGTTTTGTCTTTATCCGCCTGTTTGCGGTTTGTCGGCTGTGTTTGCGCTCCGTTGGCGAGCAGGGGCGCAGGTTTGTCTTCGGTTTTCGGTTCGTCGTCAGGTCTGTTTCGGTTCTTCGGGCGGATTGACGGTTTCCGGGCGGTTCAGCCCGGCTCAATCAGTTCGATCTTGGGACGCGGGCTCCTGCTGCGGCGGTGCGGCGAGCGGCAGTGCAGGTTGTTTCGGTGTCAGGACTTCAGGAGGGAAGTTCTTTTTCGACAATCGGGTCTTTGAAGTCGCGTTTGCGGTTATTTTCCAGCACGTAAACCAGGCCGCCGATAATCAATGTGGTAAGGAGGGGCCGATAATGAAGCCGGTCAAAGCCTTTGCCGTATGGTTTCTCTGTTTTCTCCATAAACTACCTTTTTGTTGATGTGCGGGCCGTCTGAAAACGGCGGGACGTATTCTAGCAAATATTCAGACGGCCGTATCCGTCATTTTTCCCAGTTGGAAACTTTACACGTAGCGGGATGCAGGCTTGCCCGCCGTGCCGGTTCGGTTTCGCGTTTTGTATCGGTTTCTTATTGATTTCTTTATAATCCCGCCATGTGCGCCCGCGTTTGCGGATTTCAGGATGTGTTATGACTTTTTCCCTTGTAAACAGCCGGGCTTTGTACGGCATGGACGCGCCTTTGGTGGAGGGTGGAAACCCATTTGGTATGGTTTGCCCGCATTCAGTATCGTCGGCCTGCCGGATACCGAGGTGAGGAAAGCCGCGACCGTGTGCGGGCGGCGATTATTCAAACAGGGTTTGATTTTTCCGGCCATCACCGTCAATCTGTCAGCCGATTTGCCCCAAAGTCAGGCCGTTTCGGTTTGCCGATAGCGGTCGGTATTTTTGGCGGCTTCGGGTCAGGTGGCGGCGGATAAGTTGGACGGATACGATTTGCCCAGCGAATTGGCGTTGTCCGGCCTGCTCAGGCCGGTGCGCGGTGCGTTGGCTATGGCAGGGAATATGAGGGGCGGGGCGCGCCTTCGGCTATTGCCGGCAGAAAATGCCGGCGCAGGCGGCGGCTTTGAAGGGTATCGCGCGTTCAGGGCCGTATCGTATGGGACAGGTGGTACTTGCATTTTGAACGGTATCAATGCTGCCTCTACCGAGTCTGCGATGTCTTTGAGGGCAAATACAAATGCCGCACAACCTGATTTGGCCGTGTAAAGAGCAGCATACGGCGCGGATGGCATTGGAAATCGCGACGGTAGCAGCCACACAGCCTTTTGATGACAGGACCGCGGAACGGGCAAGTCGATGCTGGCGCAGCGGCTGCGGCGTACTCTCGCCCGGATGATGAAGGTTGGTGGCGGTGTGGGCGCCTCGGTCGCTGTTGTCCCAACAGGGCGAAGGGCGGTCGGCCAAGAAGAGGCCGTTTAAAAGTCCGCATCACGCGCGCAGTACGGTGGCTTTGGTAGGCGGCAGCAGCGGCAATAATCTTCGGCCTGGTGATGAGATTTCATTGGCCCCAAGAATTTTGTTTCTCGATGAGTTGCCGGGTTTGACCGCAGATGTTGGAGGCGTTGCGCGAACCTTTGGACACAGAGGAAATCCATATTTCGCGTGTGCGGCGCGGCAGGCGGTATTTCCAGCCGAATTTCAATTGGTCGGCGATGGACGCCTGTCCCGTGCGCTATCTCAATGTCCGACCAAGCCCTGCCGTTGTACGCCCGACAGCATTTCGCGGTATCGCGCGGAAAATTTCGGACCCTTGCTGGATAGGGATTGATTTGATTGTGGAAATACCCGTGTTATCGGCTGCCGAACTATCGGATGTGACGCGGCGAGCAGTGCCGATGTTTTGCGGAGGGCTGTTGCAGGCGCAGGACAGACAGCAGGTGGGCAGGGAAGCCTGGCAGCAAATTGCTGCCGACGGATTTGGACAAGCCTGATTTAATAATCCCGCAGCGAAGGCGGTGTTGGCGGGTATGCTGGAAAAGCTGTCGCTTTCCGCGCGCAGTTTCCACCGTATTTTGCGCGTTGCGCGTACGCTTGCCGATTTGGCCGGTGATGAAACCGTACTGCCCGCCCATGTTTGTCGGGCGGTGGCATTTAGGCAGGCATTTTGACCAGAAGGCCGTCTCGACTGATTTTCAGACCAGCCTCAAAATTATGCGCGCCAGTTGAAGAAATTTAACAGCGAAGTTGTTCGTAGCCCGATTTGCCTTGCAGGCCGAGGTGTGTGTGCCGTTTGGGGATGAAGTACAGACTGTTTCAGTTTCGCCGGCCACGATCAGAACAATAGTGTTTAGAATCGTTTGTCCGGAATCACTTGGTCGGCGGTTCCACGTGAATCAGCAGCAGAATCGGGCTGATTCGGCCGATGAAGCGGTGGGCGCTGATAAGTGTTGCGAACCAGCAGGCCGCTGCCGCTGAATTTGTCGTTGGCAATATCGGGTGGATGAAGGTCGATTCTGGCGACGGCGCGCGCATGCCATCGGTTGCCTGCGCCGACTACCGCAATCATTGGTGCCGCTAGCTTGGCCGAGATGAGCAGGCGGTTTTGTCCACATCCGGGCGGCTGCGGACATAATTCAAGGCGGCATTGCTGTCGGCAAACAGTCGGCCTGGTTCGGCCGGCCTTCCGAAAGCGTAGCCCCGATAGTCGAACAGGAAGACGTTGTAACCGTGCGCGGGCAGCCATTGTACAGCTTCTTTGTGGGCGGAAAGGTTTTGCGTTGCCGTGGAAATGGATGATGGTGGCGCGCGGTAGTCCGCCTGCGTTTTGTGCCGGGATGAACCAGCCGTGCAGGCGGGTGCCGTCTTCGCTTTGAAAGAATATGTCTTCATGTTGCAATCCGGCAGGCTGGTGTGCCGTAGTCGGCGTGGTCGGGATAATAAAACGCTTGTTGGGCGCAGGACGACAGGCCGAACAGCGAACAGCCGAGTAGGAGGGCGAAAGTTTGCGGTTCGGGCGCATGGAAGTTCTTTCAGACGGCCTGATGGTTGTGGTTGAGCTTGGTTTTGAAAATGCGTTTATTCGTTACGCGCGGTTGGTGCAAAGTATCGGTAAAACAAAACGGCCTAATCTAGTTGATTAGGCCGTCTGAACATAATTGGAGGTGGCAGGATCGAACCGCTGACCTCTTGCAGCCTCTGCAAGCGCTCTACCAACTGAGCTATACCCCCGGAATTTGGTGGCGAATCAGGGACTCGAACCCCAGGACACAAGGATTATGATTCCTCTGCTCTAACCGACTGAGCTAATTCGCCGTGAAGTGAAAGCCGCGATTATACGGTTTTGCAGAGCTGGCAAGCAGGTCTGTCGAAATTTTTCTCTTCCGTATGATTTTACAGTTAAAAAGTATTTGTACGGCATGGCAGATGTCGCCGCGCGCAAAGCTTTGCCAGTCTATGCTTATGTTTCTGCCGAACGCGATGACTTTGAATAATTCGCCCATTTCGTGCGGCATCAGCAGTTTGTGCAGGGCGGAGGCCGTCTGAATATGGGCAGGCAGGTCGTGGGCGATGTCGGGCGGAATCAGTTCGGTGATCCCAAATTCAGTGAAAATCGGCCCCATAATGTGGGTGTAGCCTATCAAATCCAGGCCGCCATCGGTTCCGGCTTGGGCGATGTCGGTAAAGTTGACGTGCGCGGTCAGGTCGGTCAGACCGATATTGAAGAAGGGTCGTGGACGGTGTGGTGGCGGTGGTGGCCGATCAATGTACCCATATGCCGTTGCGGATGGTAGTACTCAGCAGCGTCGACCGTAATCAATCATGATGACAGCACCGCGTTGCAGTTGTCAGCTAATGTGCGTATAAAGGCATACTGTGCCGGATGCGAGTTCGCTGGTGTAGGGTTCGGTATCGGAAAATAGCCATGTGCGGCATCTATGAGGGACGTGTCGCTCAGGGTGTGCGGAATGAGAGACTCTCATTTTCTATCCGACGCCGATTTGCGGAATCGGCCTTCCTGCGTCGGACCAGTTCGCATGGCATGGCATCCAATACTTCGTTGCCGATGATGATGCCGTCCGAAGAGGTCGGGAAGGCGGACGGATGGCGGACTTTGTATTGCTGCTTCGGGGCGGTTTTGTTTGTGTGTGCGAGTTGCCGTTCCGCCAGCTCGGCGGAAAGTTCGATGATGCAATACGTCAGATTTGTCGTTTGACAGGCTGTTCGGCAGGGGTGGCGGCTAATTCTCCCGTTCCTGCACCCAAATTCGTAAACAATGCCCGCAGTTTGCGGCAGAAGAGAAGTCGATTTGCCGGGCGAGGGCTTGTCCGAACTAGTGGGCGATGACGGCGGGTCGGTAACGAAGTCGCCTTCGCGCCTATCTTGTGTGCGCCGCCGGTGTAATAGCCGTAGCGAGGGCGTATAGCCAGTTCCATGAATCGTGAAAAAGGCGGCCAGCCGCCTGAGGTTTTGATTTCGTTATAGATTATTTGCTCTAGTTTTTCGGAGGACTGTTTGAAAGCGAGGGTTTGGGGTGGGCAAATGAAGGGTGTTCTATAGTTGAGTTGTGTAAAAATAAAATGACATTTGGAATGGTTGAGTAAGCGAGTATGCGGCTAGTGAAGATGCAGGGCAGGATTAGTAATGTTAAGTCTGTGTATTTTATAGTGAGAAGATGGCAATGCTAATGCCTCGAGCAGGTGATACATGCATGTTGTCTTGAATTTTTGGTTTTTAAGTGTCTGTTACTCCTTTTATTTTTCCCAGCAAAACCGGTTTATGACCGCGTGCCGGTATAGTTTCGTCTTATGTGGAAAAGTGGTGCAAAAGTGTCAATTTTCCCTGGAAAAACTGGAGATTTAGGGCGTATTTATTATGTTCGGCGGCATTCGCAGTTTAAACATCGACAGTAAGGGGCGTTTGGCTGTTCCGGCGAATTCCGCGATCTGTTGTTGCGCCGGTATACGCCCGCCTTGGTGGCAACTCTGAAACCGCGAACGTTTGCTGCTGTATCCGGAAAGTGTGTGTGGAAGCAGGGAGGCAGCCAGGCTGATGGCGGTCAATGCGGCAGGCAATCCCGTGCTGTCGGCTTGGCGCGATTTGTTGTTGAACAATGCCAGAAGTTCTGAAATGGATGCGGCAGGCCGTATTCTCCTGCCAGCCGGTTTGCGGCGCAGGTTCGGCTGGATAAAGAGGTTTCTCTACCGGCCTATGAACCGCCTCGAATTGTGGGATAGGGAAATACCATCTCAAAGACGAAGCCGCATTGGATATCGATCCCGAAGAATTGGCATCCGAATTGGGCCAGGCCGGATTTCAGCTATGAGCAGTCAGGAATTCCAACATGTTACCGTCCTGCTTCATCGAAGCGGTGGACGGTTTGAATAGTCGTTTCAGACGGCGTATATGTGGATGGCACGTTCGGCTCGTGGCGGCTCATTCGCGCCTGATTTTGTCCAGATTGGGAGAAAAGGGCCGCTTGGTCGCTCGATAAAGATCCCGCAGGCGATTGCCGTTGCGCACGAATTGGCGGCTCCGGGATGGCAGGGGTCAGCGTGGTGCGACGGTTTTCCTCTTTTCAGACGACCTTAGATGGGTTGGGTATCGCCAAATCGACGAGTGCTTTGTTTTGATTTGGGTATTTCCTCGCCGCAAATAGACGACGGTTCGCGCGGTTTCAGTTTCCGCTTTGATGCGCCTTTGGATATGCGTATGGACACAACGAGGGGATGTCCGCCTCCGAATGGTTGATGTCTGCGGATGAGATGGAAATTCACGAGGTAATCAAAATTATGGTGAAGAGCGGTTAGTCGCCGGATTGCGCGTGCTATTGTTGCACAGCGGGCAGACGGCCCCATCGATACAACCAGCAAGCTGGCGCAGATTGCGGCGCAAAACGTCCGTACTCGCGAGCGCGGTCAAGACCCGGCGACGCCGGACGTTTCCAAGCCGTTCAGTTTTCATCAACCGTGAAGCTTGAAGAAATAGCGGCGGTTCTGCCTCAGGCGGCAGGCCGACTGAAAAGCGGCAGCAGTTGGCGTGATCGCCTTTCCATTCGTTGGAAGACAGGATTGTCAAACGGTTTGTCAAACGCTGTTCCACACATGTCGCCGCTGCTGCCGAAATGGGCTGCCGTGCGCGAGGCCGATTTGCCGCAGCCGCCGGTGAAAAGCATAGGGTCAAGGCAATCAAGGCCTCGGCAGACGGAGGTGGCTGCAAACCCGCGTGCGCGTTCGGCAGTGTTGCGTATTGCGGAGCGGACTGACGGTATATTTTCGGAGGCAATGGGCCGTCTGAAAAACAGATTTTTAAATGAGTTACATTAATATTATTTTGTTGACGGTGGCGGTTGGTTCCGGCTTTGCCGTGGTTACCCAGCAAAATTTGGCACGCCAGCGGCATGCGGAACTGAGTGCAGCAGAAAAAGCAGCGGCAGAGAATTGGGCAGGAGTATTCGCGCCTGCAATTAAAACAGGCTGAGTTGTCCAATCACCAGCTGATTCGGAAGGCGGCCGAGGAAAGTGGTACAGCCAAGTGCGGCGGATACCGAAAGTTATCGAAATAGAATAAAAAGCAGTCGGAAGTAGTTACATGTTGATTAAAAACGAATATAAGCCGAAGATGTTGCCCAAAGCAGGCTGTAGGCAAAAACCGGTTACCAGCAACGGGCGGATTGTTTTTCGTCCTGGGTGCGCTCGGTATCGGTTTTTGGCGTGATCGGGCGCGGCTTATATCTGCAAACCTCAAATCACGAATTTTTGACCGAAGAGGGCAATAAACGCTTTGTCCGTACGCTCAAACTGCCGGCCTCGCGCAGGGGTCATCAGTGACCGAAACGGTGCCACGCTGGCTCTGAGTGCGCCGGCCGAATCGCTGTACGCCACCATTCCTTCAGAGGCTAATTTGACCGACGAACAGATAGAGGATTGTCGGGTTTAATCGAGTTTGCCGTCTGAAATCATCCGCGAACAGCAGACCGCAAAAGCACTGTTTCGATTATTGCACGCCGTTTGAACGAAAATACCATCCAAGCCGTCAGGCTTTAGAATCGAGGGTTTGAAATTCCGTAAAGGCAAAGCGAGGCGATTCAGGGACTTACGAACTGTACGTTAAGCCACGTCTGAACTGGAAAACTTGCCTTCCGATGGAAGTTGCAGCAGTTGGCCGATGTAATGAACCACCATCCAGTCCAAGCTCGATAAGAAAAGTGTGTCTGTCCTGAAAGAGGACATGGGACGAAAAATCGATTTCGTCTTTTTAAAACGGCAGATGAAGCCCGAATGGTAAAAGCAGATTGCCGATATGGGCATTAAAGGGTTGGCTTTCCAAAAAGAGCCGCAGCGGCACTATCCGATGGGCAGCCTGTTCGCGCAAATCATCGGTTTTACCAATATCGACAGTACCAGGGCAGGAAAGGCTTGGAGTTGTCCGTGAAAAGAACTGCACGGCAAAGACGGCCAAAGCAATGTTTTGCGCGACAATAAAGGCCAAATCGTCGAAAACATCGATTCCGAAAACAACAGGCCGTCTGAAAACGGCAGCGACATCGTTTTGGCACTCGACCAACGTATCCAAACTTTGGCTTACGACGAATTGACTAAAGCGGTGGCCCTACTATCAGGCAAAATCCGGCAGTGCGGTAGTGGATGCGCGCACGGGCGAGATTTCCGCTGGTTGCTGGCCCGTCTTACGACCCGAACGAACCGGCCCGAAGCCGACGAAGCGACCACAGGGCACAACCGCGCCGTAATCGATATGTATGCAATTCGGTTCGGTTTTGAAACCGTTCCCTGAGTGCCAAAGCGGTGGACGACAGAAAAATCAGCACGTTCGCATTTCGATACCCGTCCATTACAACGTGGGCGGCTATCCGGTGCGCGACAGCACCTTTGTCCGTCGCTCGACGTGCGCGGCATCATGCAGAAGTCTTCAACGTGGCACCAGCAAAATCTCTTTGATGTACAGCCCGGAAGAGATGCACAGTTATTACCGCAGCATCGGATTCGGTAAAAATCCGACATCCGACTTCCCCGGCGAGGTACGGCGTGCCGCGCGATTGGAAGAAATGGGGCAGAGTTTCGAGCGAGGCAACCATGTCGTTCGGTTACGGCATGCAGCTGGAGTCTGCTGCAGTGGTAGGCGTATGCGATTTTTACCGCCGATGGCAAGCTGATGCCTGTTTCCTTGAAAAACAAGACAGCGTACCTGCCGGCGAACGGATTCTCGAAGCCGAGCAGCAGCCATGCGCCAAATCATGGTGTCGGTAACGGAAAAAGGCGGTACTGGGCAAAATGGCGCGGTGGAAGGCTTTAATGTTTCCGCCAAAACCACGGTACTGCAGCAAAAGTCCTGAACAGCCGTTATGCCAAAGAGACAAACACATCGGCACCTTTATCGGTTTGCGCCAGCAGAAAATCCGCGTGTGATTGTTGCGGTCGCCATCGACAGACCGCGGGTAAACGGTTATTACGGCGGCGTGGTGGCAGGCCCGGCATTTAAAGGCATTATGGCGGGTACGCTGAATATCTTGGGCGTACATCCGACCAACGCCGTCAAAGCCGTTGACCTGGCTGCGGTAACTCTAACCGCAATCAGGAATTTTTAATTTATGTTCGCAAAGTTAACCCTTTGGCTAAAGCAACATTCCGCCTCTGCCGTGTGCAAACGCGCAGGGCGTTTCATTACATTCAGACAGCCGTCAAATCAAACAGGTGATATTTCGTTGCCTGTCGGGGCGAATATACGGACAGCTGCCGGTTATATCGCAGCCATTGCCACGGCGCGGCTTTTGTTTTGGGACGACGAGCAAATTTGCGTAGAATTCAGATGGAAAGTCCCAATCGAGGCATCAAAGATTTGAAACACCGTGCCGGCATGTTGGCAACAAGTTTACGGCAATGTTTCAGACGACCTCAAAAGTCTGGGGGCGTAACCACACCAACGGCAAAACCTCCATCACACAATGGCTGGCACAAGCCGCCGATTTGATGGGCGACCACCGTATCGGCACGGTCGGCAACGGCTGCGCATTGGAAGAAACCCACCGCCCGCCCCGTCGATGTCAAACCCTGCTCTACCGTTTCCGTCAACAGGGCGCAACAGCCGCCGCGATGGAAGTCTCAGCCACGGCGACCAATCGCGCGTCAACGGCGTGCCATTCCGCAACGCAATCTTTCACCAACCTCACGCGGACCACCTCGACTACCACGGCGCGATGGAAGCCTATGGCGCCATCAAGTCGCGCCTGTTTTACTGCGCAGGCTTGAAACACGCTATCATCAACGTAGATGACGAATACGGCGCAGAACTCGCGGGTCGTCTGAAAAAGACTGTCCTGATTTTGGCTGTTTACGGCTGCAGCTTCGCGAACACGCTGACATCCGCATTGTTCATTTCTGCCTCTTCAGACGGCATGGAAAGCCGTATTCCAAACCCCGTGGGAAAGAGCCGCTGCACGCGCCTGCTCGGACGGTTCAAGCGCAAAACCTTGCCGCCTGTATCCTTGCCTTTTGTGCCAGCAGCTATCCCATGATAAAGTATTGGATGTGCTGGCAAAAATCCGTCCGCCTCAGGCCGCATGGCTGCATCATGAACAGCAGAAGCGCGGTCGTTGTCGATTACGCCCACGCCTGCGATTGGAAAAAGCACTCTCCCACCTTGCGGAAATCAAACCGCGGGGAGCGGCTTTGCCGGGTGCGCGTGTTCGCTGCGGCGGCAGCACGACCGACGGCAAACGCCGCCCGCTGATGGGCGCAGCAGCCGTGCAGGGCGCGGATAAAGTCGTCGTGACCAGCGACAACCGCGTTTGGAAAATCCGCAAGACGATCAGTCACTGACATCCTGCTGCCGTGCCGCGCCCGAATAGTGTCGGAAGCCGACCATTGCCGCTGCCATCCGTTACGCAGTCAGACGTGCGCCGCCGACGACTTATCATCCTGATTGCCGGTAAAGGGACTATGAAAACTATCCAGGATGTACAGGCGTGAAGCACCATTTTCTCAGTGAAATCGCAGAAAAAGCATTGGCAGAACTCAGGTAAAAATAAGCTTTCCAGATAATTCCTTGAGGCCATTGGCAAATAGATACACATTACTCCATCTCACTGTAATGGGCAAAAATATGCATCGACGTTATACTCCTTTATTCAATGCCTTGCTTTGCAGCTGTCCCTTATTTAACCCATGAAGATACCCAAAACTCCTCCGGCTGAAAATGAGGTTTGGTATGTCATTGGTTATTTAAGCATTTAGGTTGGTATCACGAATCAGGTGGATGGCATTATGCTGATCATCAATTTATACGAGTATGGAGTGGAAAAGAACCGCATTTCAAAAGTAGGGAGCTTTATCCTATACAAAAGCTGAGACTTGCATTGAGAGTAGATGCGGCAGGAGATTGATGACGAGTACTGCAAGCACGCATTAGTAGAATAGTGCTCACGAAGGTATTTCACGTGCGGATGATCAAAGGTGAGATTGGAAGATCTTTTTGAGTGAAGAGATGGAAATGTTTGCAATGTTCAGCGTAGTAACTATGTCTTAGAAAGCTACGATGCACCATATGCAAGCCTCATGAGCTGGCTTAATAGACAGTGGTTATGCTGGAAAATACCTTCCTACTGATGGTAAAAGAGGTATTGATGAGGCAGTGGGAAATGTGGAGCAGGCACTGATCGATTTGGGATATGTCGATATTGAAGAAATGATTTTTGAGTCTATCGCCAGACAGAGTGGAGTTACCGTAGGGGCGGAGAGGTTTGCTGTACTGCGTATTCTGACCTATCGATTCCACTATAAATTTGACAACTTAATGTAATCAATTTTCAGACGGCCCGCAGCATAAGGTCGTCCTGAAAATGTTTCTATCCCACAATAAAAGCAACACAACCCGCATTACGGCACGTCAGCCATTAAAACCCACATCACAGTTGTTTCGGAGCGGCTGATTTGGAATTTTTAAAGGTCGTCTGAAAAACGAGAGACCGATTTGATGCTGAAAAGTAGCCGCGAAAACCCTTTTCATCAGTGCAGATCATGATTTTGTGTTGCGGGCCTGTGCGCAGACAACTACCGCGCCCGAACGCCGAAATTGCCGAGACTGAGGGCAGAAAGAACCAGCGGCTCTGAAATACCTGCAATCACTGTTAAAAGAGGCAAGCGTTTGACGACACTTGAGGGCGCAGCGCTGCAGTCAGAGCGCAGGCAGCGAAGAGCGTGGATATTTTTCTCTAAGAGAGAGCACGCCGATACGCAGCACAACGCCCGGTATCGCCACCAAAAATCGGGCGCAACCGATTGGGTGGCAAAAGTCATCGGCATCCAAGGGCCGGGCGCATGGCTTTCTGCCCACCTCAACAAATTCGCCAGCGTCCCGCCTGCTGAGAGTGCAGAAAGAAGGACAGGTCATCGGCTATGTCGGCAAAACCGGCAACGCCAAAACTACGCCTGCCCATTGCACTACGGCGTGTATCTGCCAAGTGGTGCGATGATAATCCGTATCCGTTGATTAATCAAGGACCAAATGGGTCGTCTCACAGAGAGAGTGAAGAGATGAACGCAAAATTGGTCAAGGCAACGGAACATCATCGGTATGGTAGCGGTGACACTGCTGGTGTACTGGGTGTTCGCGTTGATGTTGATCCAGAGTCTTCGGACTCAAGGTGTTCCGTGAGACACATTACAGAAATCCCTCACTGATAGGTATTTTGGGAATTTTGGCTGCATGATGGGTGGCACGTTGATGCTGAACATCATGTTGAATCGGCCACGTATTGCCCGAGCGCGGGCTTGGGAAGAAAGAAGTCCGTGGCGGTAGGAAAACCGTATATCTGCCTGTCGCAATGGCAGTTTCCTATTTTGGCTGCGTTGCTGTTCGGCGGCTGATTACCTGACTATTCAGCAAAAACGCGACATCTGGCAGTCGATCGGAGCGCGTCGTAAACGAACAATCCTGCTCAAATAGATGCCTTGACGGATTACCACCGTTTCGACTCGCGTATGTTAAAAATCGTCAGAAATCGCCCGGTTGATGGCTAAGATGATTTGTCGTTCGACTGCGCATGATTATCGTGCAGGATAAGATCGACAACAAACCGGTTCTCTGAGCTTTTCAGCCGATTCCCGCCTATGGCGTGGGTGGCGAGGCTGTACCTGCCGCCAGTCAAAATGAGGCTGTACCTGCCGCCAATCAGAATGTGTAATGATAATTTTGTCGTGGATCGAAATGGGTGATGAGAAAGTGATGGTCAGAGAAAATGGACTATGTCTATTCTCCAATTTGGAAAAGGAGCGCGAAATACCTGCAAAAGTATTTGCCGGACAAACTCGGAAATGCGCTATGAAGCGGAAGACGGTCATTACAGCCTCTGCCATCCTTACCGTAAAAACGGTAAAACCATCGTATTGTGTTTCTCCACGATTATCGAGGTAGCGGATCGGTAGACTGAGTGTGTCACTGTCTGAAAAACAAACGAAAAGACCATGAAACACTGAGACCTAAACTTCATCTGCCAAACCCTCAATCTTCGAGCGCCGTCTGAAAAACAAACCCGTGTCGCGCATCGTAACCGACACGCGACATCCGCGCGAGGCGATGTGTTTTTGCACTTTGGCGGGCGAGCGGTTTGACGACATGATTTTTGTTGAAGACGTATTGAGCTGCAGGGTGCGGCGGCGGTTGTGGTTTCGCGCGAGGAGTTGCGCTGCAATGGATGGCGCGTTGAAAGTCGATGACACGCTTGCCGCTTGCAAACGCTGGCGAGGCGTGGCGCGAATGATGAACCCGTTTGTGTTCGGCATTACCGGCTCTGGGCAGAGACGACGGTGAAGGAAATGTTGGCTGCGGTGGTGCGCCGCCGTTTCGGCGATGATGCCGTATACGGCGACGGCGGGCAACTTTCAACAACCACATCAGCGCTGCCGCTGACTTTGTTGAAATTAAAAGAAAACACCGCTATGCCGTGATCGAAATGGGCATGAACCATTTTGGCGAACTGGCGGTTTTGACGCAAAGTGCCAAACCCGATGCCGCTTGGTCAGCAACGCCTTGCGCGCCCATGTGGGCTGCGGTTTTGACGGCACGAAACGATGTGCCAGGGCGAAAAGCGAGATTTATCGAGGTTTGGGCGAAGACGGATTGGCTTTGATTCCGTGTGAAGACGAACATGCCGCCGTGTTTCAGACGACCTCCCAAAGGTCATCAACAGCAGACTTTCGGCGTCGATAGCGGCGATGTCCACGCTAGAAAATATCGTGCTGAAACCTTTGTCGTGCGAATTTGATTTGGTGTGCGGCAGCGAGCGCACAGCCGTGGTGCTGCCGTTCGGCCGCCACAATGTCCTAACGCCGCCGCTGCCGCCGCGTTGGCTTTGGGCGGCGGGTTTGAGTTTTGGACGATGTGGCGGAAGGTTTGAAAGCTTTCAGTAACATCAAAGGTCGTCTGAACGTCAAAGTCGGCATCAAAGGCGCGACCCTGATTGACGATACTTACAACGCGAACCCCGACAGCATGAAAGCCGCGATTGACGTGTTGGCGCGTATGCCCTGCGCCGCGTATTTTTCGTGATGGGCGATATAGCGGCGAACTCGGGCGAGGACGAAGCCGCCGCCATGCGCACGCGAAGTCGGCGCGTACGCCCGCGACCGAGGCATCGAAGCGGCTTATTTTGTCGGCGACAACAGCGTCGAAGCGGCGGAAACGTTTGCGCGGACGGTTTGTGGTTCGCCGCCAAAGACCCGTTGATTCAAGTGTTGAGCCACGATTTGCCCGAACACGCCACCGTGTTGGTGAAAGGTTCGCGCTTTATGAAGATGGAAGAAGTGGTCGAGGCATTGACGGATAAAGAGGCCGTCTGAAAATGGAAAAACCGACGTTTTTAAAGCCTTATTGCTGATTGCGCGCTGATTGGCACGTTTTATGCCGGAATGCGGACGCAGGCGTATCTTTATGAGGACTCTGTCTGGATTTGGGTGGCGGCAAGTCAGGGAATTATCCGATTTGCGTGCTGGAACGGTAAGAGGCCGTCTGAAAAATGAAGCAGGAAGCAAAGCGGCCTTTGCTGTTGCAGTTATCGTTTGGATGATGATGACGTTGGCGGTTTTTATGGTCGGCGGGGCGGTGATGGCGGTGTGGCATGCTGTCGAAGCGTTTGACCGCGCAGGCCGTGGAGGCCGCAAGCGGCATGAGCGCTGGCTGGTGATGGCCTTCCAACCGTTTGTGTTGTCCTTGATGATGGTGGTAACGGCAGTCGGGTTGTGGCGCGGCAAAAATTGGGCGCGTTGGTTGTGCTTGATTTGCTGTATGCTGTATGTCGCTGTCAATACGGTAAAATATTTGGCCTTCCCGTGGTTGGGCGGGCTGTCTTGGCTGGATGTCGCCACCTGTGCCGTGGTTTACTTCAGCCTGTTTTTCCTGCTGCCTAAGGATTATTTCCGCACCGTGAGGACGGATTGATTTTCAGACGGCCTCATCAATGGTAGGCCGTCTGAAAAGGATATATTTTGAAATTTGATGTTTAACACACAATAAATCTAGGAAGTTACAGATGTTTTTATGGTTTGCCCGTTTCAGCGGCTCTTTGTCCGCGCTGAACCTGTTCCAATACACCACATTCCGCGCCGTGATGGCTGCGCTGACCGCGTTGGCGTTTTCATTGTTAGTTTCGGCCCGTGGACCATACGCAAACGACCGGAACTCAAAGTCGGCCAGGCTGTCCGCACCGACGGGACCGCAAACCCACCTTATCAAAAACGGCAGCGCCGACCATGGGCGGTTCGCTGATTCGACCGCCATCACCGTGTCCACGCTGTTGTGGGGCAACTGGGCGAACCCGCTATCTGGATTCTCTTGGGCGTATTGCTCGCCACCGGCGCACTCGGTTTTTACGACGACTGGCGCAAAGTGGTCTATAAAGACCCCAACAGCGTGTCCGCCAAATTCAAAATGGTGTGGCGGTCGAGTGTGGCTGTGATTGCCGGACTGGCCCTGTTTTTCCTTGCCGAAAATTCGACCAACAATATCCTGATCGTCCCCTTCTTCAAAGCAGGTCGCCCTGCCGCTTGGCGTGGTCGGCTTTATGGTGCTGGAGTTATCTGACCATCGTCGGCAGTCCAACGCCGAAATGAACCTCACCGACGGCCTTGACGGCCTGGCCGCCTTCCCCGTCGTCCTCGCCGCCGCCGGCCTCGCCATCTTCGCTCACGCCAGCGGCCATCTCCAATTCGCCCAATACCTGCAACTGCCTTTATGTCGCAGAGCGCGAACGAAGTCGTGATTTTCTGTATCCTGCCATGTGCGGCGCGTGTCTCGGATTTTTGTGGTTCAACGCCTATCCCGCGCAAGTCTTTCATGGGCGACGTCGGCGCTCTGGCATTGGGCGCGGCACTCGGTACCAGCTGCCGTCATCGTCCGCCAAGAATTTGTTTTAGTGATTATGGGCGGGATCTATTTCGTCGTCAGCCGTGTCCGTTATGCTTCAGGTCGGCTGGCATCAAGAAAACCAAAAACGCATCTTCCTGATGGCACCCTATCCACCACTCACTACGAACAAAAAGGCTGGAAAAGAAACCGTCGTCGTCCGCTTTTGATTATTACCATCGTCTTGGTGTTAATCGGGCTAGTTTACATAAAATCGCTGAACCTATGCCGTCTGAACACCTTTCAGACGGCATTTGAACTGCGCACTAAAACCTGCGGCGGCAATCCGCCCTGCGTATCCATCGTGGCGGCTGAAAACCGCCCTACACCGAAATAGGAGTAAAACACGACGAGACAGTCAAGCCATGGCACGCCGCCCTGATTGCCTTTGGGCTTGAACCAAGCGGTGTGGGCGGATGACGTATCGATTTTCGAAACCTTTGCAGGCAGCGGAGCGAGGAAATGCAGCCCAATTCAATTTGGGTTGATGATGAAAATGGACAAGGAGTTCGTCAAGATGTATGTACAGGCAGTGCAGTGGTATCGCAAAGGCTGCAGAACAAGACGCCCGCAATTTGCTGGGCATACGACGCGCGGCGCCAAGCGATGCGAAGCGGTCGATGGTACGGCAGGCGGCGATCATGTGCCCGCCCAATATACGGTGTGGCGAGCGAGACGGCAAGGCGTCCGTCAAGACCACGATGGTCAGCGGGCGACGGGAAGTCGCAGACTGGTATGGCGTCGCAAGGCTGTCGATCTATGCACGGCAGTCGCGCTACGCAAGGCGCAGCTCAAGTTGCAGAAGCCCAATGATTTGTGTGACTGTATTACAAAGGCGAAGGCAGTCCGTCAAGACGATGCACAGGCAGACGCAGTGGTACTCGCTGAGGCGGCGGAATCAAGAGTTGCACGATGCCCAATATCAATTTGGGAGTGGCGTGTGCATCAACGGGCAAGGAGTCCGTCAAGACTATGCTGCCAGGCGGTGCAGTGGTATCGCAAGGTGCAGAACAAGGGATTGGCCAGAAGCCCAATCTAATTTGGTGTGATGTGGTACAAACGGGCAGGAGTCCGTCAAGACTATGCACAGGCGGTGCAGTGGTATCGCAAGGCGGCAGAACGAGGGGATGCAAGCTCAATATAATTTGGGTCGTGATGTACTGTACAATAGCGAAGGTGTCTCGTCAGAGACCTATAGCGACTCGCTCAAGAGAGTGGTTTGGCAAGGCTTTATCAGAACGGACTCGCAAAATCAGGTTGCGATGATTACTCGAACAGATCTGAATGCGAAGGTTATTGAACCCCTGCGATGCCGTCTGAAAGCGTCAGGGCAGAGCGTCTCACGGCGTCTGAATATTTAGGACAAAACCAAAATGACTTTCCAAAAACAAAAATCCTCGTTGCCGGACTCAGCGGTACGGGCATTTCCATGATTGCCTACCTGCGCAAAAACGGCGCGGAGGTTGCCAGCTTATGATGCGGAGCTGAAACCGGAGCGCGTGTCGCAAATCGGCAAAGATGTTTGACGGGCTGGTGTTTTACACGGGTCGTCTGAAAGATGCGTTGGACAACGGTTTCGATATTCTGGCGCTCAGTCCCGGCATCAGCGAGCGTCAGCCGGATATCGAGGCGTTCAAGCAAAAACGGCGGGCGCGTGTTGGCGACATCGAGTGCTGGCGGACATTGTGAAACCGCCGCGGCGACAAGGCGATTGCGACTGCGGGCAGCAACGGCAAACCACGGTAACGAGCCTGGTCGGCTACTCCCTGCATCAAGTGCGGGCTGGATACCGTTATCGCGGGCAATATCGGTACGCCGGTTTTGGAGGCGGAATTGCAGCGCGAAGGCAAAACGGCGGATCGTGTGGTGTTGGAGCTTTGTCCAGCTTCCAACTGGAAAACACCGAAAGCCTGAGCCCGACCGCGGCGACGGTGCTGAACATTTCGAAGACCATCTCGACCGCTACGACGACTCCTGCTCGATTACGCGCATACCAAAGCCAAGATTTTTCCGTGGCGGTGGCGTGCAGGTTTTTAAATTCAGACGACGTGTTCTGCCGCGCGCATGAAACGCGCCGGGCGCGAGGTGAAATGGTTTTCGTTGGAACACGAAGCCGATTTTTGGTTGGAACGCGAGACGGGGCGTCTCGAAACAAGGCGATGAAGACTTTGATTGCCCGCAAGACATCCCGCTGCAAAGGTTCGCTGCAACGCCGCCAACGTGATGGCTGCTGATTGCCTTGTGCGAAGCCGTCGGTTTGCCGCGCGAAGCATTGCTCGAACACGTTAAAACCTTCCAAGGCCTGCCGCACCGCGTGCGATCGGCGAGAAAACGGCGTGGTGTTCATCGACGACAGCAAAGGCACGAACGTCGGCGCGACTGCCGCCGCGATTGCCGGTTTGCAAAATCCCGCTCTCGTGATTTTGGGCGGCATGGGCAAAGGGCAGACTTCACGCCCCTGCGCGACGCGTTGCCGGCAAGGCAAAAGGCGTGTTCCTGATCGGCGTCGATGTGCCGCAACCGCCGCGATTTGGATCGGCTGCGGCTCTGAATATGACCGACTGCGCCACTTTGGAAGAGGCGGTTCAGACGGCATACGCCCAAGCCGAAGGGCGGGCGATATTGTGCTGCTCAGCCCGGCCTGCGCGAGCTTCTGATATGTTTAAAGGCTATGCGCACCGTTCGGAAGTGTTTATCGAGGTGTTTAAGGCTTTTGTGAGGCCGTCTGAAAAATATTAGGACAACGATGATTAGCGAATCCAAATTACTTGACCGCAAAAAGTATTGAAAAACGGCCATAAGTTTGACCAATCCCTGTTGTGGATGCTGGTGCTGTTGGTGTCGTTCGGCCTGATGGTGTATTCGGCATCCGTCGCCTGGGCGGGCTACAACGGCGGCAATCAGTGGCAGGTAGCAAAAACAGGCGCAGTTTGTTGCCGGGGGCTGGTGTTCGCCGTGGGATTGGCCTTCTGCGTCAGAAAATGTCGGTTTGGCGCAAAGCGTCGCTGTGGTTGCTGTTGGCCAATATTTTCGCTGTTGCTGGTTTTGATTGTCGGTCGAGAGATTAACGGGGCACAGCGGTGGATTAGACCTTGGTTTTGTTCAGTTATCAACCGAGTGAAACCTAAAGCTGGCGATGATCCTTTATTTGGCTGCGTCAACCGCCGCGCGGAGTATTGAAAACATCTGAAAAAGTATGGTTTTTCCCGCGGTGTTGCCATCGGCATCGGACTGGCTTTGATTCTGGCGGAGCCGGATTTGGGGTGCGATGGTGGTGGCCTCGCTGATTGGTTTGGGTTTGTTGTTTTTGTTGATTTGCCGAAAAATGGTTTTCGGTGGCGGTTATTGCAGGTGTGGTGACCATTCTGATTGCCGTATTGGTCGCACCCTCACCGCATGGCGCGTGGTTTCTTTCTTGGATCCTTTTCACGACCCCACGGCGCGGGATACCACCAACCCATTCCTGATGGCGTCCGCGCGCGCGCCAGTGGTTCGCGTACGGGGTTGGGGCCAGCCCGACAAGCGGTTTTTATCTGACCGAATCGGAAGCGCACTGCACTTTATCTTCGCCGTTATCAGCGAGGAAATGGGGTTTTTCGGTATGTGCATGCTCGTCTTTTTGCTACGGCTGGCTGGTGTGGCGGGCGTTTTCCATCGGCAAACAGGCGCGCGATTTGGAGTTGTTTTTCAGTTCGTTCGTCGCCTATGGCATCGCATTGTGGCTGGGCTGCAGAGTTTTTCCATATCGGCGTGAACATCGGCCTGCTGCCGACCAAAGGCCCGACGCCGCCTTTGGTTTCCTATGGTGGTTCGGCGGCGGTGGTGATGCTGGTCAGCATGGCCTTGTTGCTGCGCGTGGATTATGAAAACCGCCGTAAAATGCGCGGTTATAAAGTGGAAGGATAAAGAATGGGCGGTAAAAACCTTTTATGCTGATGGCCGGGCGGGCGTATATTTTCCTGCTTGGCGGTGGCTCGAAGCCCTCAAAGGCGGCGGGGCAGCAGTGATCTGGCTGGGCAGCGAAGGTTCGATGGAAGAGCGGATTGTGCCGCAGCACGACATCTGCTGGAGAAACTGGCGATTAAAGGTGTGCGCGGCAACGGCATCAAGCGCAAACCGACGCTGCCGTTTGCACTTTTCAAAACCATCCGCGAAGCACAGCGAATTATCAGGAACACCGGGTCGCCTGCGTCATCGGCTTCGGCGGTTTGTTACCTTCCCGGCGGCGTGGCGGCGAAATTGTGCGGCGTGCCGGTTGTGATTCATGAACAAAAACGCCGTAGCCGGGCTGTCCAACCGGATGTTGGCGAAAAATCGCCCGCCGTGTGCTGTATGCCTTCCCGCAGGGCTTTCGGAGCGGAAGACGGATTGGTCGGCAATCCCGTCCGCGCCGATATTGCCAATCTGCCTGCGCCGCCGAACGCTTTGCCGGGCGTGAAGGCCGTCTGAAAAATTTTGGTCGTCGGCGGCAGCTTGGGGCGCAGGTACTGAATGAAACCGTGCCGGCGGCATTGGCCGCATTGCCCGCTGAAATACGCCCGGATGTGCGCCATCAATCCGGGCGCGGCAGAATGGACGCGCTTTCAGACGGCCTACCGCGAACACGGCGTAGGGGCGAAGTGCTGCGGAATTTATCGACGATATGGTCACCGGCCTGCGATGCCGGTTGGTCGTCTGCCGCGCAGACTGCGACGATTGCCGAGCTGACGGCGGCGGGCAGTGGGGCGCGCTGCTGGTGCCGTACCCTTATGCCGTGGACGACCACCAAACCGCCAATGCGCGCTTTTATGGTGCAGGCCGGCAGGCCTGCTGCTGCCCAAACCCAGCTGACTGCGGAAAAGCTGGCGGAAATCATTGGCAGGCTGAACCGCGAAAAATGCCTCGAATGGGCGGAAAAACGCACGAACACTGGCTAGCCCGGCAGTGCCGGACGGGTGGCCGAAGCGGCCATGTCGGCGGCTTAAAGGCCGTCTGAAAAACGAAATGTCTTCCGGTTTTCAGACGGCCTCAGACCTGATGCGAGGCCGTCTGAAAATATCCCGCACATCGGTACACGCAAACCTGTTTTTACTTTAAACAACACTGACATCAGGCGGGTAAAAACCGCTACAATCCTTCCTTTTGCCCGCGCTTGCAGGCTTGGGCGGAAACGCTCGGCGCGCAAACGTTTTCAGGCCGTCTGAAAAATAGGGTGAATCGACGTTAAGCCGCTGCGGCACTGCTTCCTTTGAACGGGCTTCCAATCCGATTCGCCGTCAAAAATTATTTTGGAACACCATCATGAAAAACAGAGTCAAACACATCCATTTTTGTCGGCATCGGCGGTTCCGCATGTGCGGCATTGCCGAAGTGCTGCACAATCAAGGCTATACCGTTTGCCGGTTCGGATCGAGGCGCAAAGCGCGGTAAACGTCATTTGGCCTCGCTGGGCATCAGGTTTACCCAGCCATACGGCCGAACACGTTCAGGTGCGGACGTGGTGGTTACTTCCACTGCAGTGAAAAAGACAATCCCGAAGTAACGGCGGCGGTGGCGCAGCAGATTCCCGTCATTCCCCGCGCGCTGATGCTGGCGGAGATGATGCGTTTTCAAAAGACGGCATCGCCATCGCGGGCACGCACGGTAAAACCACCACCACCAGCCTGACCGCTCCATTTTGGCCGCCGCAGGGCTGGACCCACTTTCGTGATCGGCGGCAAACTCTACTGCAGCGGGCACCAATGCCCGTTCTGGGCAAAAGCAGCTAGCATCGTTGCCGAGGCCGACGAATCCGACGCATCGTTCCTATACCTCCCAGCCTTTGATGTCGGTAGTAACCAATATCGACGAAGACCATATGAGACTGCCACGGTCACAGCGTCGAAAAACTTCATCAGGCCTTCGTGGATTTTATCTCACCGTATGCCATTCTACGGTAAAAGCATTTTGTATCGAGCAGCGAGCCACGTCCGCGCCATCCTGCCGAGAATCAGCAAACCCCATGCGACTTTACGGCCGGACGACACTGCCGACATTACGCCACCGATGTGGAAAGCATCGGCACGCAGAGAAGTTTACCGTCCATGCGCGGTTGAAAGGCCATGAGCCGCGCATCGTTCGACGTTGTCCTCAATCTGCCCGCCGCCACAATGTTGAATGCACTGCCGCTCATCGGTGAGCCTTTGGAGTGCGGTGTCGATCGAAGAAGCCGTCCGCCGCGGTTTGGAAGGATTTGCCGGTGTCAGTACGTCGCTTAAAGCTATGGCATAGATCGAGCTGCCTCTAGCGGCAAGGCTTTGGTGGTGGACGACTACAGGCCATCATCCAGGTGGAAATGGCGGCTGCTTTTAATGGCTGCACGGGTGCATATCCGGACAAACGCCTGGTGCTGGCTTTCCAGCCGCACTCGCTACTACCCGCACGCGGATCGGTTTGACGATTTCAGCAAGGTGTTGAACACGGTTGATGTGTTGGTGCTGACCGATGTTTATGCGGCAGGGGAAGACCCGCAGCCGCAGGACAACCGTGCGTTGGCGCGTAACGTCCGCGCCTACGGGAAGGTCGATCCGCTTTAGTGCGCCGATGTGAACGAATTGCCCGCCATGTTGCTGGATGTCTTGCGCGACGGCGACGTGCTGCCGACATGGGTGCGGCAGCATCAATCAGTGCCCTGCCGCTTTGGTGGGAATTGTCCCGGCAGAACGGTAAATCAAAATGTGAGAAAACGTCGGTCGGCCGGATGCAGGCTGAGGCCGTCTGAAAAAATGTGATCAATCAGATGCCGTCTGAAACCGGTTGGTTTTTCAGACGGCTTTGCAGGATGAAGAAGGAAGTTATGCAGGATTTTGGTAAAGTAGCCGTATTGATGGGCGGTTTTTCCAGCGAGTGCGAGTTTCCCTCGCCAGCGGGCAGGCAGTATTGGAGGCATTGCGCAGCAAAGGTGTGGATGCCCTGCGTTCGACCCAGAAAAAGAAACGCCGTTGGGTGAATTGAAAGCACAGGGTTTTGATTGTGCGTTTAATATTTCTGCACGGCGTGTTCAGCGAAGACGGCATCGGTGCAGGGTGCGTTGGCGCTCGGTATCCGCTACACCGGTTGCGGCGTGCTGGCTTCTTCCATCGGTCGGACAATCACCGCAGCAAGCTGCTGTGGAAAGGTCGGTTTAGCCGTGCCGATTATGCCGTGTTGCGCGACGACAGCGATTTTCGACGCAGTAGAACGGCAGCTCGGATTGCCGATGCTCGTCAAGCCTGCAAATGAGGGCAAGCAGTGTGGCGTGGTGAAAGTAAAAGCAGGCCGTCTGAAAGAGGTGTATCACGAACTGAAGCAGTTTCATGGCGAGATTGTGCCGAAGCCTTTATCGGCGGCGAATACGCCGCAGGCAGTATTGAACGGCTGCGCCCTGCCCGGCGTTCGGATTATTCCTGCCACGGGTTTTACGACAAAGAGGCCGGCATGCGACCGCGATGATACGGTTTATCTCTGCCCGTCTGATTTGAGCGAGGAAGACGAACGCCTGATGCGCGATTTGACCGTCCGCGCATTCCATGCCATCGGCGCGGGGTTGGGGAGCGGATTGATTTTCCAGAAAGACGAGTCGGGTCGTTTGTAGCTATTGGAAGCCAATACGCTGCCGGGCATGACCTCCCACAGCCTGGTGCCCACAAAGCTGCAGCGCAGCAGCGGATTTTGATTTGCACAGTTGTGCGTCAGAGATTCTGAAAACGGCTTATGTGGAATAATGCCCATAGCCATGCGCCATGCAAGTAGCGTGGCTTTATGGTGGTGTTCGTCATGCTGCTTGGTTCGGCAGGCGTATGCTGTATCATTCGTCATATTTCCTCGGTCAAGCAGGTTAATATCAACGAGATTTGCACATATGATGGGGAAGAATGCGAACATTGCCGCGCGCTATATAGCAGGGTAATGTCTTTTAAAGCCGATTTGAACGGTGCTCAGGCTGCGTTTGCTGCAATGCCGTGGATAGTCAGCCGAAGTCCGCCGCCGTCTGCCTGATACGGTGGAAACTCAATGAGTGAGCGCGTACCTGTCGCGTATTGGGAGGATGGCGGTTTGCTAGACAGCGAAGGGCAATGTTTTTGCGCAGCTCGGCTGGATGAGGAAGTGGTTTTGCCGCAATTCAAAAGGACAGGATGGTGCGGGAAAGGTTATGGTGGAGCGTTTTCCGTAGTTCAAACGTGAACTGGCAAAAGAAAAAGCTGTCCGTCGCCACTGGCCTACACCCCGTTCGGCATGAAATCGTGTTATCCAACGGCATCACGGTAAAATTGGGCGCGATAAGGTTGTCGAACGGCTGAAGCGTTTTGTCCGCGTTTGGCCGACATTGCTTAAACCTCAGGCAGATGGTCTTCATTATGTCGATATGCGCTATAAGGACGGTTTTGCCGTCCGCTTGAAAAGAAACAACAAACAGGATAATCAGGGCGGCTTGGAGAGGCCGTCTGAAAATCAATTGAAATTTAAAAGAGACTGGAAGATTATGGTTAAAGGTATAACACCATCAGTGCCTTGGATATCGGCACCTCCAAAAGTGATCGCCCTAATCGGCGAAGTGCGGAAGACAATCAAATCCATATCGTCGGTATCTGGGCAGGCACCTTCACGCGGTTTGAAGGCGGGTAAGGTAACGAATATCGATGCAACCGCACAGAGCCATCAAACACGCGGTCGGCGAGGCCGAATTGATGGCTGATTGCAAGGTTGGCAGTGTGACTCACGGGGAATTGCGGGCAACCATCATCCGAAGCCTTAATTCCCAGGGCGTGGTTAAAATCAAAGACGGCGAAGTCAGTCAGGGCGGATATCGACCGCGCCATCGAAAACGGCGAAGCAGTCAATATTCCGCCGGATCACAGCATTCTGCACACCGTGGTTCAGGAATATATTATCGATAACCAGCCCGGCGTGCGCGAGCCAGATCGGAATGAGCGGTGCGGTTGATACCGTGTCCACATTATTACCAGCGCGGTTACACGTACAGAATATTCAAAATGTATTACCGCTTGCGGTTTTGCAGATGGATCAATTACATGTTGCAGCCTTTTGAAGCTAGCAGGGCAGGCTGTATTAACCGATGATGAAAAAGGATTTGGGTGTCTGTGTTGATTGACGTCGGTGGAGGTACGACCGATATCGCGGTTTGATACCAATGGTGCCATCCGTCATACCTGCCAGTGATACCCGTTGCCGGCGATTTGATTACCAGCGACTTAGCCGGGCTTTGCGTACGCCTTATGCCGCAGCCGAATATATTAAAATCCATCACGGTGCCGCTCATCCTGATCTGCTGGATGAAGATATGGACGAAGATGGTTGGAAATTACCAAGCGTAGGGGCGTCAACCGAGACAGATTTCACGCAAAGTGCTGATAAGCGTAATCGGTCCGGCGTGGAAGAAATTTTTGGAGTATGCCCGTGCTGAATTACACAGGCGGTTTCTCCGAAGATATGCTGACATCAGGAATCGTATTGACGGCGCGGTGCGTCGTGTTGAGCGGTATTGTTGATTTGGCTGAAGATATTTTCGGCCTGCCTGCCAGAATCGGCGTTTCCGCCGAAATGCGGGTGTATCCAGAAGGGTTCGCAATCCTCGAAAATGCCACAGGTAATAGGTCTGCTGTATGCTGCAGTGAGTACTGAGCAATCGAAATTGCCGAAACAGGATCGGTATATCATGAACATAAAGATGGGGTTTTGAAACTGAAAAGACTGGTTGGTGAATAGTTTTAAGTGCCCATAGGAATAGTGAGTAAAAGTTACTGAAGGTTTTGCTAAGATTCGGTAACTTATATAATTCGCTGTATTTTTGTCAAAAGTTGTATTGTCCATAGCAGGGCTGAAGGAGTAGTTTTAATGGATTTGGTTTTTACGACGTAGTAGATTCAGCTGCAAGCCCTGCAGTAATTAAGGTGATCGGGCTATTGGCGGTGGTGATAGTCAATGCCATCAACAATATGATTAAAACACTATCCAAGGTGTAGAGTTTATCAGTGTGAATACTGATGCAGGCTTTGAAAGAGTGATGCGCCCAAACGCACTACAGTTGCGTACCAATCTGACCAAAGGGTTAGGGCAGGGGAGCCAATCCGGAAGTTGGGCGGAAGCTGCCTTGGAGGAAAGGAGGCCATATACCGAAGCGGTTCGCGGTGCCAATATGTTTATTTTATTACAACAGGTATGCGGTGTGGTACCGGTACAGGTGCTGCTCGGTTGTTGCTGAAATTGCCAAAGATGGGTATTTACTGCTGTGGCAGTCGTTACACGTCCTTTTGAGCATGAAGGTGGCGCATCCATATCGCTCAGCAGAATTGAACATTTGAAGGTCAGTCGGATTCTTTGAATATGATTCCCAATGATAGACCTTGCGACGGCTGAGATGTTGCAGTACGAGGACGTTTCGCGCGGCTGATAATGTAGCATGCTGCTGGCTGGTATTTTCTGAAGTGGTAACTCGCCTGGCTATCAACTTGGATTTTGCCGACGTTAAAAGACGTTATGAGTATTACCGGTATGGCTATGATGGGTTCAGGCTCATCGCAAGAAAGTGGATCGTGCACGTTTGGCTACCGAAGAAGCTATTTCCAGTCCGCTGCTTGATAATGTAAGTTTGGACGGCGCACGCGGCGTTTTTGGTCAATATTACTACTGCTCCGGGTTGCTTCGGAAGATGTCTGAGTATCGCGAGATTATGCGCGTCATAGATGATTATCGCATCCTGACTCTGAGCGGAAATATGGTACGACAGAAGATGAAAAATATGCCTGAGGATGCGATCCGCATAACCATTATTGCAACAGGGTTGAGAGAATAATCACTATGCCGCATCTGCAACGACATCGTATAGTGGTAAGAAAATTCAATCAGGTCGTGTCGTGAGTCATGTGTCCGGAGATGGGTATGGTGCAGTAAGGGTGCGAAAATGTCGGAAGAGGGTGATTTTCTAATATCGCTGGTGTGATTACGTCAGGTCGAGATGTTGAAGTATGAGTTGGCGGCTCCGGACTTTTCTGATCGAGAGGTGTTGGATGAGTTTGGAAATTCCTGCAGTGATGCGCCGAAATCAAAGAGAAATATTGACGAAGTATCTTAAGATTTTTATTGATTAAAAGTTGTTGTAAGGCCGTCTGAAATTTGGAGCGGCCTTTAGTGATATCAGATTCCAGTCAATATCCTACCCAAAGATGCGGTTTGAGGACCTTTGCAAAAATAGTCTGGTAACAAGATTTGACGCATAAAAATGTGCTAAAGGGTACACCAATTGATTCTAAAACCTTTCTGGTACTGAGAGTAGAAAGAAATCAAGGAGGTTCTTCATTTTGAAAATAGGTATTGAGTATAAAATTTTAATAACTCATGTTATTGCGAGGTCTCAGTTTAAGTGTTGAGTTTCTTGACCGAAGATTGCCCAGGATAATATAATCCCATCTTGCCGACATCCGGCAAGTATTTAACTTCAACAGGACGAGAGAAATATGCCAACTATCAACCAATTGGTACGCAAAGGCCGTCAAAAAGCGTGTACGTAAACAAAAGTGCCTGCACTGGAAGCCTGCCCGCAAAAACGCGGCGTGTGCACCCGTGTATACACAACTACCCTAAAAACCCTAACTCTGCATTGCGTAAAGTATGTAAGTTCGCCCTGACCAACGGTTTTTGAAGTGATTTCATACATCGGCGGTGAGGCCACAACCTCGCAAGAACACAGCGTCGTGACTGATTCGCGGCGGTCGTGTCAAAAGACTTGCCGGGTGTACGTTACCACACTGTACGCGGTTCTTTGGATACTGCGGCGTTAAGAGACCGTAAACAAGCCCGTTCTAAATACGGTGCTAAGCGTCCTAAATAAGTTACAGGGACTTAAATAGGACGTCGGCCGCCTAAGCTGAACAACGGCCGAGTAAGTGAATACTCTATTGGTATTCATGGGAATTGACCCGACTGAATAGATTAAAGGAAATTAAAATGCCAAGACGTAGAGAAGTCCCCAAGCGCGATGTATTGCCTGATCCTAAATTCGGCAGCGTCGAGGCTGACTAAATTCATGAACGTATTGATGATTGACGGTAAAATCTGTTGCCGAACGTATCGTTTACGGTGCGTTGGAGCAAATCGAGACCGGCAAAGCAGCAATCGAAGTATTCAACGAAGCCATTGCAATACGCCAAACCCTGTCGTGGAAGTGAAAAAGCCGCCGTGTGGGTGGTGCAAACTACCAAGTTCCTGTTGAGGTTCGTCCTTCACGCCGTCTGGCTCTTGCAATGCGCTGGGTTCGCGATGCAGCCCGCAAACGTGGTCGAAAATCCATGGACCTGCGCTTTGGCAGGCGAATTGATTGATGCAGTCCGAAGGTCGCGGCGGTGCATTGAAAAAACGCGAAGAAGTACACACGCATGGCAGAAGCCAACAAAGCGTCTCTCACTTCCGTTTCTAATATTTGAAAGGCTAAATAAAATGGCTCGTAAAACCCCGATCAACCTGTACCGCAACATCGGTATTTCCGCCCATATTGACGCGGGCAAAACCACTACTACAGAACGTATTTTTGTTCTACACCGGTTTGACCCACAAATTGGGCGAGGTACATGATGGCGCGGCTACTACCGACTCGATGGAACAAGAACAAGAACGTGGTATTACCATTACATCTGCTGCCGTAACTTCTACTGGTCGGTATGGCGAAACAATTCCCCGAACACCGCTTTCAACATCATCGAGCACCCCGGGACACGTGGACTTTACCGTTGAGGTAGAGCGTTCTATGCGTGTGTTGGACGTGCGGTAATGGTTTACTGCGCGGTGGGCGGTGTTCAGCCCAATCTGAAACCGTATGGCGTCAAGCTAACAAATACCAAAGTGCCACGCTTGGCATTTGTAAATAAAATGGACCGTCAAGGTGCCAACTTCTTCCGCGTTGTAGAACAGATGAAAAACCCGTTTGCGCGCTAAACCCTGTGCCTATCGTGAATCCCGGTTGGCGCAGAAGACGCGTTTCGAGCGGCGTTGTTGACCTGTTGATGAAATCCATCATCTGGAACGAAGCTGACAAAGGCGTACAACCTTTACCTATGGCGACATTCCTGCTGAGTTGGTGGAAACTGCCGAAGAATGGCGTCAAAACATGATTGAAGCCGCTGCAGAAGCCAGCGAAGAATTGATGGATAAATACTTGGGGCGGCGACAGAGCTGACCGAGGAAGAAATCGTGGCGGATTGCGTACAACGTACTCTGAACGGCGAAATCCAACCTATGTTGTGTGGTTCTGCATTTAAAAACAAAGGTGTTCAACGTATGTTGGACGCGGTTAGTAGAGTTGCTGCCCGCTCCTACCGATATTCCTCCGGTGCAGGTGACTACCTGACTGGAAGAAGCCGACAGCCGTCAAGCCAGCGATGAAGAGAAATTCTCTGCATTGGCATTCAAAATGTTGAACGACAAATACGTTGGGTAGCTTGACCTCATCCGCGTTTACTCAGTGTTTGTGAAATCCGGTGATACCGTATTGAACTCTGTAAAGGTACTCGTGAACGTATCGGCCGTTTGGTGCAAATGACTGCCGACGACCGTGACTGAGATTGAAGAAGTACGCGCTGGCGATATCGCAGCCGCTATCGGTCTGAAAGACGTTACCACCGGTGAAACCTGTGCGCGAAAATGCGCCCGATTATCTTGGAACGCATGGAATTCCCTGAGCCGGTAATCCATGTTGCCGTTGAGCCGAAAAACCAAAGCCGACCAAGAAAATGGGTATCGCCCTGAACCGTCTGGCTAAAAGAAGACCCTTCTTTCCGTGTTCGTACTGACGAAGAATCCGGTCAAACCATTATTTCCGGTATGGGTGAGTTGCACTTGGAGATTATTGTTGACCATGTGAAACGCGAATTTGGTGTGGAAGCGAAATATCGGTGCGCCCTCAAGTGGCTTTACCGTGAGACCATCCGCAAAGAAGTCGAAGCCGAATACAAACACGCCAAACAATCTGGTGGTAAAGGTCAATACGGTCACGTTGTCATCAAAAATGGAACCTATGGAACCAGGTGGCGAAGGCTACGAATTTATCGACGAATTGAAAGGCGGTGTGATTCTCGCGAATTCATTCCGTCTGTCGATAAAAGGTATCCGCGACACCTGCCTAACGGTATCGTTGCAGGCTTCCCTGTAGTTGACGTACGCGTATCCGCTGGATCTTCGGTTCTTACACGACGTTGACTCCTCTCAACTGGCCTTCGAATTGGCTGCTTCTCAAGCCTTCAAAGAAGGTATGCGCAAAGCCAACTCCTGCTGCTGCTTGAACCCAATCATGGCGGTTGAAGTGGAAACCCCGAGAGAATACATGGGTGACGTAATGGGCGACTTGAACCGTCGTCGTGGCGTTGTGTTGGGTATGGATGATGACGGTATCGGCGGTAAAAAGTCCGTGCCGAAGTACCTCTGGCTGAAATGTTCGGTTACTCTACCGACCTGCGTTCTGACGCAAGGTCGCGTACTTACTCTATGGAGTTCAAGAAATATTCTGAAAGCTTCACTGCCACGTAGCTGCTGCTGTAACTGAAGCCCGTAAAGGCTAATCAGGCAAATAGGTCGTCTGAAAGGCTGAAATGATTTTTCAGACGGCCTCTGATTCTTCATCGATCTTTAATGTAAAGGGAAATTGGCTCATGAGCTAGGAAAAATTTGACGTAGCAAACCGCACGTAAACGTTGGCACCATCGGTCACGTTGACCATGGTAAAACCACTCTGACTGCTGCTTTGACTACTGTTTTGGCTACAAAATTCGGTGGCGCTGCAAAAGCTAGACCAAATCGACAACGCTCCCGAAGAAAAAGCCCGCGGTATTACCGTAATACCTACACGTAGAATACGAAACCAGAAACCGCCACTACGCACACGTAGACTGCCCGGGCCACGCCGACTACGTTAAAACACGCGATTACCGGTGCCGCACAAATGGACGGCGCAATCTTGTATGTTCCGCTGCCGACGGTCCTATGCCGCAAACCGCGAACACATCCTGTTGGCCCGCCAAGTAGGCGTACCACATCATCGTGTTCATGAATAAATGCGACATGGTTGACGATGCCGAACTGCTGGAACTGGTTGGAAATAAATCCGTGACTTGCTGTCAAGCTACGACTTTCACGTGACGACACTGCCCGATCGTACGCAAGGTTCTGCACTGAAAAGCCTTGGAAGGGCGACGCCGCTACGAAGAAAAATCTTTGAACTGGCTGCCGCGTTGGACAGCTACATCCCGACTCCTGAGCGTGCCGTGGACAAACCGTTCCTGCTGCCATCGAAGACGTATTCTCATCTCCGCCAGTGGTACGCGTAGTAACCGGTCGTGTAGAGCGCGGTGTCATCCACGTTGGTGACGAGATCGAAATCGTAGGGTCTGAAAAGAAACCCAAAAACCACTTGTACCGGTGTTGAAATGTTCCGCAAACTGCTGGACGAGAGGTCAAGCCGGTGACAACGTGAGGCGTATTGCTGCGCGGTACCAAACGAAGAAGTGGAACGCGGTCAAGTATTGGCTAAACCGGGTACCATCACTCCGTCACACCAAATTCAAAGCAGAAGTATGCCGTATTGAGCAAAGAAGAGGTGGTCGTCATACTCCGTTCTTCGCTAACTCATCGTCCTCAATTTCTACTTCAGTACTACCGACGTAACCGGCGCGGTTACTTTGGAAGAAAGGTGCAGAAATGGTTATGCCTGGTGAGAACGTAGCGATCACTGTAGAACTGATTGCACGATCGCTATGGAAGAAGGTCTGCGCTTTGCGATTCGCGAAGGTGGTCGTACCGTAGGTGCGGGTGTGGTTTTCTTCTATCATCGCTTAATTGAAGGATATCGATAAATGGCAAAACCAAAATCCGTATCCGCCTGAAAGCTCATGATTACAGCCTGATCGACCGTTCTGCTCAAGAAATCGTTGAAACTGCAAAACGTACCGGTGCTGCCGTTGTAAAGGTCCGATTCCGTTGCCGACTAAAATCGAGCGTTTCAACATTCTGCGTTCTCCACGTGAGACAAAACTTCTCGTGAACAATTGGAAAATCGCACCCACTTGCGCTCATGGATATCGTGGACTGGACTGACAAAACTACCGACGCACTGATGAAACTGGACTTGCCAGCTGGTGTTGATGTAGAAATTAAAGTTCAATAAATGTTGAAATAAATGAAAGCCGAGTAGTGTTAGCTATTCGGCTGAGTAGTCTGCCTTAGTTATCTAAGGCAGACTAACTTTTCTCGTGAAATGAAGGAATAGGGGGAATTATCTTGGGTATTGATTGAGATAGAGGAATTAAATTTAAACCAGTCACAGCGTTGGCTCGCCGCCTTTGTCCTGATGTGAAATCTTAATCCACTATAACTTTATCATTCCTATTTTCTATTCCTAAATTTCAGTAAGAGTATTTGGAAAACTAATGCTTTTAGTGGAATATTTTCAGGACAGCCTTTCAGTCGCTAATTTTTTATTGTGCGCAGCAGCCTAGGTTATGCACTGAAAAATTTTTGACTGTAGACATGCATGGAAACCATAGCGTAGGAACGCTGCGTAGTTTGTAGGATCAGTAGCTCCTGCTGCTGCACTGCAGAACATGGCACTATCTACACCTCGGGTTTAACAGACTGCTGTTGAAATCTTCGATCCATTCCCAAATTAGGCCGTGCATATCGTAGATGCCCCAATAATTGGGTTTCATACGGCCCTACATCACGCAAACCTTGCTCGACTGCCTTGTGCATACCAGTTAAGGATGGTGTCTTTATAAAGCTTTTTCGATTAGCCCCGTTTGGCTTGAGTTCGGATGCTTGTCCGGCATATTCCACTGGTTGATAGTGGGTGAGTGCTACCTTGGCAGGCAGTACAATAAAGCATTGGCTGCAAACCATGAAATAAATACAACTGGTTTGTTCAAGTCTTCTTTTTGGGGAGCAAAACCGTTACCATCTTTAATCCAGTGTGAGAGATAATGTTTGTCACCCTGTTTGCTGCTGAGTTTTCCGCGTTGCCACTGTGGATTTTTCTTTTACGAATTCAAAGAATTGTGCATTGGTTACAGGTAGTTTGTCTCAATTTATAGAAGACACTTTGGTTAGTGGGGCATCAGCGGCTAAAAGTAAAGCGGCGGTAACTGCCACCGCTAATGTCTGCCATATCTGCCGCTGAAGATAATGCGCTTGTGAAAAGTAATAGTGTATACAGAGTTTTTCATAATTTCCTCATGTTGGATGATTTACATGTGTCCTGTCGAGAGAGAAAGATTATTCTCCTGCTCGGAAGGCGCAATTTCTTCAACAGTACTTCCCCACCTTTGTTGTCAAACATATTTAATACATAGGTAGAAACCGCTGCAAGCTCTTCGTCTTTCATAGGCAGGGCAGGGCATGATGCCATCGTATGTTTTTCCGATTGACGGTAATTTGTCCGCGAATGCCTTTGGCGATAGAGGCTACCAATTGCATTTTATCTTCCGAAAAATAGATCTGATTTTAGCAAGCGGAGGCAGTGAGTCGTTTGCCCCCATTCCGTCTCTGCACCATGACAGGCTTTGCATCGTTTATCGTAATGTCTTTCCCTGCCTTTAGTCTCTCATCAACTTGGGGTTCACTTGCTTGTTTTAGGTGCAACGGCAGGTTGTTCAGTAACGGCAGATACGTTTGTATTTTGGAGTTTCTGCAGTTGTCTGCTGGGTGTCAGTTTGACTCTGATCATTACAAGCAGAAAGGAATAGACAGCCGACAATGAGGGTCAATAAGGTAGATTTCATTTTTGTTCCTCAATTAAATTAGTATTTTATTATTTTTAGCTGCACTAATTTTGCAATAAATTGCTTTTTATCTCAAAAAGTATACTTAGAATGATTGAAAAAGGCATCTATACTACCTGAATTTCGGTTTGTCTGAATCATATGAATGTTTTCAGACGGCCTCTCATCCAAGAATATAGATGCCTGATAATTGGTTCTATAAAACCAAATTTAACTGATTAGTGACCTGCATCCGCCCTCAGGAGTTGAAGAAGCTGAGGCTGAGAGCTGTGCTACAGGAGTTGAGGCTGCAGGAGCTGAAGCATAAACACCAAGCACCAGAGCTGCACCTGCTGCCACTGCACGTACCTATAGACTTCATCGCTCAGTGTTTTGGTCATTATTTCCGGATGATCTTCACCTTCTGCAACTAATTGACCCAAAGCACCTTTGTTAAATGCACGAAGATAGAGTGGTCAGCAATGGTAAAGCTGCCAGGAATGTCAACTTTTGAATTTCGATAATAGCTGCGCCACCTGCAGGAATCAGGGTGCTGTGTACGTTTTTCGTTAATCAGTTTTACCGCCTTCAGCATATACTTTGTCGAAGATTTCGCCCAATAACGTGGAAAAAGAACACGCAAGTTCGGACCACCGTTACCTACGTACATACGTACGGTTTCACCCTACTTTGACAGCTTTTAGCGCGTTATCGCCGACAATAGCATCCAACGTGACCGTTAAATACTACGTAATCTGCATCTTCACGGATGGCTTTATCCATATCAAAGGTTTGCAAAGCCAGGCTCTCCATGTTGCCTTTGGTGTAGAAGTCACCTGAACGATGTAGAACTCTTTACTCTACTTTTCAGCGGGCCTTCTATACGGCTCAACAAGACAAACCAGTACATGCCGTTACCGATGTGCACGCCTACCGGGGCCACAGCGCAGTGATAGATGTACAGGCCGCATTGCAGTGCTTTCCAGCGGAAAGTAGAAGTGCGGTACAGGTGCGAGTAAATGTAGCTGACAGCGCCACCGCCAGGGCCGGTAGAAACGTGGAATCGACGTTATGACGGTACAGTAAATTTGGGTTGTTGGAGAATTCTACTTCCACGGTGTCACCTTCGCGCTACACGGATCATTTGACCTGGAACGTCACCGTTGAATGTCCAGTAAGTGTAATCAACGCCATCAGCCATTTTCATGGTTTTTCGATGGTTTCCATTTTACTTTAACCAAAAGCGACGTGATCGCGGTTTAACCGCAGGTGGAGACTTCGGAGCGTGGGTCACGACCGCATCGATAACAGGTAACTGATCAGCCGGAACATCTGCCTCTGCAGTTTTGGGGAGCCACATCCGGAGCGGACGGAGGTAGAAGAAGCTGTAGTCTGAGTTCCCTTGTGCGGCAGGTTGTTGTGCCGCTTGTTGCTGACCGTTACAGGCCGCTGAAAACAAACGCTGAAGTAATCAGAGCAGCTAAAGTTTGGCGTTTCATAAGGTACTTTCCTTTTACTGGGTTACGTTTACAAATTAAGTAATGGCATTATGGATTACCTATCTTAACATTTATTTTGATATAAATCAAATAGGCGGTATATATTTTATTTCGTTAGTTTTACATGTTTTCCAACATAACATAACTAGGAGCTTAAAATATAAAGAAACTCGATTTATTTTTGCGCTTATATTTAGATTGTGCACGAATTTACATTATTTTCTGCTTGTATGATGTTGGTCAACTGCCACAGATGTTTCAGGCAGATTGCTTTATTTCCGTGTTGGTCGTGCTACAATTTTTAACATTCATATTTCATGAATTTTAACACAACCACCCAAGGAGTTTTATTATGGGACAATATACGCTCTGGTACCTGCTGTTTGCAGTGCTGACGATCTGCTTTACCATCCTGGGTTATATGGGTTCGGAGGTTTATCAAAAAGCTCCGCCATATCCCCGAAAAAGTTGTAACGGCGTCCGGTCAGGGTGTTGATGACCAAGGATGATATTTTGGGCCTACCAATCGGCTTGGCAGTCTACCGGCGGTATGAGGTCGGCTCTATCTTGGGTCACGGTGCTTATCAGGCTCGGACTGGACTGCCGACTGGCTGCACCGCGAATTGGTTGCCTGGTTGGACTTCACTGCACAGGCTCAATTCGGCAAAACTACGAACAATTGGATGTTGCGCAACAGGCGACTTTGCGTACGCAATTGGCTGACGAATACCGTAACCAGTCCAGAGTGAAAGAAGACGGAACGGTTGTCATCAGCGAAACCCGTCAGCCATTGAGGCGGTTGCTCTGTATACATCAAGACTGTACGGCAATGATCCCGACATGGTTCAAACGCGTGATAACTTGCAATGAAAAACAACACATTGCCAAGCGAAGAGGCACGTAAAAAATTGACTAACTTCTTCTTCTGGACAGCGTGGTCTGCATCGACCAACCGCCCGGATAAAGAGTTTACCTACACCAACAACTGGCCGCACGAGCCGTTAATCAACAACGTGCCGACTACTGAAAACCATGTGGTCGTTTACCAGTATCGTCTTGTTGTTGAGCGGTATCGGCTTATTGTTGTGGGGTTACTCTTTCCTGACCAAACATGAAGAGGTGCAACCTCCTGCAGAAGATCCGCTGTCTAAAAATCCAGCTGACTCCGTCGCAGAAAGCTTTTGGGCAAATATGTATTCCTGACTGTTGCGCTGTTTGTGGCACAGTGCTGCTGGGCGGTTTGACTGCTCACTACACCATTGAAGGCCAGCATTTCTACGGCATTAACTTCTCTGATTGGCTGCCTTATGCCTTGACAGTACTTGGCACATTCAGTCTGCAATTTTTCTGGATTGCCACAGGCTTCTGACTGCGGCCTGTTCCTGGCTCCGATTATCAACGGCGGTAAGATCCGAAAATTCAACGTGCAGGTGTGAACTTCCTGTATATCGCACTGTTTATCGTGGTATTGGGTTCTTACGGCGGCAACTTCCTTGCCTTGAGCGACAACATGCCTGCAGCCATGAACTGTTCGGCCACCAAGGTTATGAGTTCCTGGACTTGGGCCGTTTCTGGCAATTGCTGCTGATGGTCGGCCTGTGCTGTGGCTGTTCCTGATGATTCGCTGCACCTTTACTGCATTTAAAGAGAAAAATACCGATAAAAACCTGTTGCTATTTTTGTGGCTTCCATGTTCGTGTGTGGGATGTGTTCTATGCGCCCAGCCTGTTCTACGGCGAGCATTCTCCGATTGCGGTAATGGAATACTGGCGTTGGTGGGTGGTTCACCCTGTGGGTGGAAGGTTTCTTTCGAAGTGTTTGCAACCGCATCCTTCGCCTTTCATCTTCTACAACATGGGCTTTGTCCGCCGCAATACTGCCACCGCGCTACTTTGGCCTGCCGCCATCTTTATGTTGGGCGGTATCCCGGGTACTCTGCACCACTTGTACTTCTCCGGTTCGACTTCAGCTTCTATAGTATCGGTGCCTGCTTCTCCGCTTTGGAAGTTGTGCCGCTGATTCTGTTGGGCCGTAAGCATACGAACACTGGTCTTATCAAAACGCCGCTCCGTGGGCAAAACGTTTGCGTTGGTAGCTGATGTGCCTTCGTTGCCGAGCCTTCTGGAACATGATCGGTGCCGGTGTGTTCGGCTGCTGAGTCAACCGCCATTTCCTTGTTCTACATCCAAAGGTTTGAACACTACCGCAGTTCACGCACACGCAGCTTATTCGGTGTATCGGCTTCTTGGCACTGGGCTCGTATGTGCTGGTTTGCCCTGTACCCGAAACCGAGCATTTCAACGACAAATTGATGACTTGGGGCTTCTGGCTGTTGAACGGCGGTTTGGTCGGCATGATTGCCACCAGCCTGCTGCCGATGGTGCGATTCAAGCTGCTGCTAGCATCTCAACCGGTTTGTGGTATGCCCGCAGCGAGCTTCCTGCAACAAGACTTGCTGGAAACTCTGCGCTGGATCCGTACCCTGTCTGACTTAATCTTTATCGGCGGTGCATGCTGCTTCGCATGGCAGGCTACCAAAAACCGTGATTCGGTTTTTGGCAAAAGCTAAAAACTAACCGTCTTGTTTTGAGATAATATCAGGCCGTCTGAAAGTTTTTCAGACGGCCTTTTTGTTTTTGCCGACGTGCCGGCCAAAGCCTTTATTCCTTGCAACGGTTTTACCTTCATCCTGTTATCCGCACTTTTCGTTCGCACGTCCAGTCGATTTTTTCTTCTTAGGGACATCGGCGGTTTGCCGCGATTTTCCCGCTTACGCCTTCCTTTTCATCCTGAAAACCATGCGGCGAAAGCGGGCAGATCAAACCGCCCTGTCTTGCTTGATTTCACGCTGAATCGTTTTTCAGACGGCCTGTTGCAAAACCGCCCATCCTGCCGCATTCTCCGGCGGCAAAAAGACCGCTGATTTCGGCCGACAGCTTTATAATAGCGGCTTTTTACCGTTTTCAGACGGCCTGCCGTTTCAACGCACGCGCGGCAGCCGATTGCCCATTCATGATGCTCCGAAACCTGCTCGCCCTGCCGCGCCGTACCAAAAAATCCTGTTCATCATCCACGACACGGTGTTGATTTTCTGCGCTTCTGGTTTACCCAAAGCCTGAAAGCCGATTACGACCACGATGTATGACCCCGCCAACTGGCAGGGCGTTGGCAATGCACAACGGTGTTTACAGTCTTGCTGTTTGTGCGGTTGGGTCTGTATCACGCCGTAACGCTACATCAGCCTGCGGATTTTGGCGGTTGCGCTGTTCGGCAGTTTGCATCCATGCCGCTGTTTTTCTTCAGCGTCTTGTTGTTTGAAAAACAACTGCGCCTGGCTTTGCCGGTGGTGTTCTTCTTCTTGATGGTGGTGCTGATTGCCGGTTCGCGCCTGCTGTTGCGGCTGATTTTGGCCGAACGCAGCGAACGCACGCCGCCGCGCCCGTCATCGTGTACGGCGCGGGGCGAGTCAGCGGCAGCTGATTGAGCGATGAAGCAGGTGAACGAATACCGAGCCGTGGCCTTTTGTGGACGACAATCCGCGCCTGCAACATACCATCGTCGGCGATCTCGCCCGTGTTCAAGCCGTCTGAAACCGCCGATTTGATTTGCGCGCTACGGTGTGAAGAAAAATCCTGCTGACCATGCCCAGCGCGGGTGCGGAAAGGCGGCGGAAATCCTGCAAAGCCTGATGCTTACCCCTGCGAAGTGCTGGCGATTCGGGCATGAAGGATTTGGTGGACGGCCGCATCCACATCGGCCTGCTGAAGAAAAATCTCGGTGGCCGACCTGTTGGGACGCGAGGCCGGTCGAGCCGATGGCCGAACTGATGGCGCGCGACATCGAAGCAAAACGGTGATGGTAACGGGTCGCGGGCGGCTCTATCGGTTCGGAACTGTGCCGCCAGATAGTCGGCCGCCGTCCGGCTGAAGCTGGTGTTGTTCGAACTGTCCGAGATATTCGCTCTACACCATCGAACGAGAATTGCAGTTTGGCGCGGCGACAGGGCGGCAATGTTGAAATTTTGCCGCTTTTGTTCTGTGCAGGGACAAAGGCCGTCTGAAAAACGTCATGCGAGGCGTTCGGCGTGAAACCATCATCACGCCGCCGCTACAAACACGTCATGGTCGCGCTCAACACCATAGAAGGCATACGCAACAACGTGTTCGGCACACTGGCCTGCGCCCGTGCGGCACAAGAGTGCGGCGTGGCGACCTTCGTCTTAATTTCCACCGACAAAGCCGTGCGCCCCACCAACACCATGGGCGCGAGCAAACGCATAGCCGAACTCGTCTTGCAGGCCTTGGCGGCGGAAACGGGCTGCCAAACCCGCTCTGCATGGTGCGCTTCGGCAACGTATTGGGTTCGTCCGGTTCGGTCGTTCCAGCCTTCGAGCAGCAAATCGCCGCCGGCAGGCTCCGTTACGCTACCCATCCCGACATCACCCGCTACTTTATGACCATCCCCGAAGCCGCCCAGCTGGTGATACAGGCGGGCGCGATGGGTAAAGGCGGCGACGTATTTGTTTTGGACATGGGCGAATCGGTGAAAATCATCGACCTGGCGCGGCAGATGATACGGCTGAGCGGCTTGGACGTGAAAGACGCAGCCAATCCCAGGGCGACATGAAAATCCGCATTACCCGGCCTGCGTCCGGGCGAAAAGCTGTACGAAGAACTGATTATCGGCGACAACGCCGTTCCAACAGGCCACCCCGCATCCTGACCGCCAGCGAAACCATGCTTCCTTGGCCGCAACTGGAAAACCTGCGGCGCAACTTTCGGCTGCCTGCGACAGCGGCAACCGATCGAATTGCGCCGCATCCTGCTCGCCGCCCTGACCGCTTTCGCGCCGACGGACGGCATCTGCGATTTGGTATGGACGGCAGGAGCAGAAAATCCATTAGACCTCCATTTTTCAGACGGCCTCTTGACTGATGCGGACGGCACTTTCTTTGCAAGCCGTTTGGAAACATCAAACACGCCGGAGAATCGATAAGGGCATTATCAGCCTTTTGCCTTCCATGCGATTAGACACAAAACTCCCAGCACTTTTCAGACGGCCTTACCGGTAAAGGGTACATCCGGAATTTTATATTTTTTAATTTAATAAAAATTCAGGCAGTAAATGATTGGGATAAAAACAAAAATGGTTCTTATTATTTCAATCGGTAAGAAAATCCTATTAGAATTTACATTTCATCAAATAAAAATAAAATCAATTATTATTTTGAATAATTAAATTTTAATTTTTTAACAAGATGTTGTATGTCTTCTTAACGTTAAATAACTTGATTTGTTTAGAGCAGAAAAATGACTCGAATTTGAAGCATATTACCGATTATGTTGTTAGCCTGTTATCAAAAATACTTTTGCCGATACGGTTGAGCCACCCGTACCGGAAGGTGGGACACTCGAAAGCGTAACCGTTACTGCCACGCGGCGGAACGACAAAACCGAACAAAAGTCAGATCCTATACCGCAGGCAGCATGTCCACCGCCACGGGCCTGAGAATTTCAGGCAAAAGACACCCCGCAGTCTGTGCGTCTACCCGCCAGCAACTTGACGACAAAGCCATCCATACACTTGAAGAGGCGATGAGAAATACCACGGGGAGTAAACGTTGTACGTGATTCGGGCTTGCAAACACGGTTTTTATCACGCGGTTTTTATGTGGATCAAATCGGCGAAGACAGCATCACCACCAATGGTACGGACGCTCGGCTATACGGCAAGAATTGATGTTTCTCCCAGTACCGACTTATCGGTTTACGACCATATCGAAGTTGTACGCGGTGCAACCGGCCTGACACGGTCAACTCTGAACCGGGCGGCACCATCAACCTCCCAGTGAAAACGGCCGACTTCTGCCTTTAAACATACGGGTAGAGATTTCCACCGACCAGCGGGGCAGCAAACGCCTGATGCTTGACGTTTCCGGCAGTCTTAACAAAGAACAGAGCGTGCGTGGCCGATTAGTCGGCGTATACGATGACCATAAATCGTTCAAAGACAAAATGTGGGGCAAAAAGAATATGCTCTACGGCATTGTAGAAACCGATATCGGCGACCACGGTATTCTCACTCTTCGGCGGATGCATCAAAAAGCAAAGTTCCTGATTTTGCGGAGTGATGCTGCCGTGCGAAAACCCTAGAGCGTACAGCGTCTCGAAAGACAACTGCAATAATCCCGTGGGCTGCCGCGAAATACCTACCTCGGTATGGATTGGTCGCGTTTGCGTGCCGATAAAACCAATCTTTTTCCGGCTTTAAATACGATTTCGACAATGGTTGGCGGCTCAATGCCGAAGCGTCCTATACAAAAAACCGTTCGGATGCCAAAGTCGGACAGTTCTTCCTGCGCAACGAACACACTGCCGGCATAGCGGGCAGCCCCGCCACGGGAGCCATCACTGCCTAACGGCACCCATCGTACCGTATGACACGCCTGATGACGAAGTCAGACGGATACTGGCCGAAGAGGCGCGAAAAGACAGAGAGGCATACGAACAGGCCAAAACGCAATACCGCGCCACACAATTCGACCGCAATGCCTATGAAGCGGCTAAAGCCAAAGCCGAAGCTGCAAACCCCTGGGCATGGTATACCGAAGACAGTTATATCGCCGAAGAGCGAGCAAAATGGGTATTGTCAGATTACAGCTACGCTCATGGCATGTTCAACTACAATTTGGCCAAAAGAAACGCGATACCGACCATTCAATTCAATGCCAGCACCATGCGGCATAAAAAGAAAGATGTCCAATACGGTTTCAAACTCGACCTTTCGGGTAAAGTACAGCCTCCTCGACTGCAGCCACGATTTTCTACACCCCGGCTATACCTATAATAATGATATCCAGTCAGACTATTTGGAAATCTTCGATCGAAACTACCGTGCTAAAACTTCCAATCCGGGAGCGGGCGTATGTGAAGCCATACCTTTCCGAAATGTCGCCGCTCGGCATGACAGGCAAACGAACTGGCCGAACCGGATTGGGATAAATACAATGACAGGGGCAACGTTTGGTTCAAACGCAGGGTTGTGAAAAACGCGACCGTGGCATGTCGCCGGGCGAACCGACCCTTCGGCAGCCGGGCCGCATACAACTATTCGCCACTCAACAAAAACGAAACCCATGCCGTGCGGTCAGCACCCGCTTCAACGCTACCGACAGACTGCATCTTTTAGGCGGCATGCATTACACTGCCACAAGTCCCTGCAATCGAAAGATATGAGCGTGCGCAACGGCGACCCCATCCGCCTTCCAAAACCAATCCTCGCTGGCTGCTGATGCCTGACCACTACACCGCGCGCATGAAGAGGGCACATTCACCCCTTATGCCGGCATTACCTGCATGACTTCACCCCGCAGCAAAAGTACGCCAGCTACACCAAGATTTTCAAAACAACAGGATGAAGTGGACGTCAGCAGCAAACAACTCCTGCCGCCGCCTACCGGCACCAACTACGAAATCGGCTGGAAGGCGGCTTTTGAAGGCACGTCAGAACAGCTCGCTGGCAATTTTCGTCCTGATCAGAAAAACCGCACGATTGTCGATTTTCGGCTACGTCCGCGGCGGCAACGGCCAGGGGGCAATGGCAGACCATCGCCCGTCCGGCGGGCAGCGTCCGCAGCAAAGGTTTTGAGTTTGAATTGGCAGGCGAGATGACCGACAATTGGAAAATTTTTGCCGGTTATACATACAACAAAAAGCAAAATTTAAAAACGAAGATGAAGTAAACGCCCGGCAAACTAGCCAATACCAAACGTGCCGACGATGCCTTCAATTTCAGCAGCCATACTCCCGTACCAGATATTCCGGCTGGGGACCTCCTACCGCATCCCCCGCACCAAGCTGACCGTAGGGGCGGCGTATCCGCACAAAGCAAAACCAAAAGCCTCTATAACGTCAAACAGGGCGGATATGGCCTGATTGATGGCTCTGCGGCAATATGAATTCGGCCCGCATGCCAAACTCAACCTCATCGGTACCAACCTCGTCAGACCGTACTTATTTTTCGAGATCAATGCCAACCGCACGCGGGTATGAACAACTTTATGGCGAACCGCGTACGGTCAGCCTGAAAACTGGATTGGAAGTTTTAAATAAGGCACCTGCTGTTTGTTTGGAGGCCGTCTGAAAAAGCTGTCAGCAAACGGTTTTCAGACGGCCTTTTTACCTCTTGCAGCCTGCCTTCTGTCCGCCAAACCGGATTGCGCCACATCCCGTCTGTTTTGCCTCACGGGAGGGCAGGGCATAAAAGACGAACGGTCAAACAAATAAACAGGCCGTCTGAAAAGCACTTCCCCGCTTTCAGACGGCCTGTTTGACTGGATTCCGCTGTGTTGCCGCATTTTCAGTCATGTGCGTGCCCGCATCCGCGCGAAACTTGTTCGCATGCCCGAACACTATGCCGTATCGGAGTCTGCCGGTTCGGTTTGCACGGTGATGTGGCTGATGCCGTGCGCCTGCACCACGTCCTGCACCTGTTTGACCAGCGCGTCTGCCTCCGCCACGGTCAGGCCGCTGTGCACGATCACATGGCAGGACATGGCGTGTTTTTTGCTGGTAATCGTCCAGGCGTGCAAGTCGTGAACGCCCAATATGCCGTTGATTTTTCTGAATGTCTTCGGCAATTTTCACCAAATCCGTGCCTTTGGGCGCACCTTCCATCAAGATGTGCAGGCTGCCTGCCAGCACGCCCCAGCCGCTTTTGCCGATGAGCAGCGCCACCACCGCGCTGGCCGCCAAGTCCGCCCAGTTCCAGCCGTAAAACTGTATCAGCAGGGCCGGCTGCCACTGCGGCAACAGAGCCGAGCAAATCGCCCACCACATGCAAAAACGCACCGCGCATGTTCAGGTTGTCCTTCTCGCCGCGCAGCATATACCAAGCGACAAACAGGGTTTACCAAAATCCCGAGCACGGCACCGCCAGCATCGCGCCGCCCGCTACGGGCACGGGTTTGAAGGCGCGGATAACGGCTTCGACCAAAAATCCATGCCGCCATTACCGCAGCGTGAGGCCGTTAGCGCGGCGGTAGGATTTCCACACGCTGATAGCCGTAGCTTTTCTGCGAGTTGGCAGCCTTTTTCCCGCCCATTTGAAGGCGAACAGGGGCGAGGGCGAGCGAGGCGGCATCGGAAAACATGTGCCCCGCATCCGATAAGAGCGCGAGGCTGCCGCTGAGCCAGCCTGCCGCCGCTTTCCACCAGCATGAAGCCGGCAATCACGGTACCAGCGATACGCGCAGGATGCGGGTGTTGGTGCTGTGGGCGTGGGAAGTGGTTGTGTTCGTGGTTGTGGAAGGACGATGATGTTTCCTTTGAGGTTATGGGTGCAGGCTGCTTTTTCTGACGGTGGGTTTCAGCGCGGTTTCCGTAAAACGTTGAGTTGGTGATATAACCGCTGCATCCGCTTCAGAATATGGTGAATTCGATTAAGAGTGATACAGGGCGGCAAACTGTAAGGCATACAGGCAATATATCGGCTGGATTTCCCCGGAATCTACGATTTTGATAGAAAAATCAGTCTGCAGGTACAACAGTATTGGCCAACGTTGTTGCATAGTGATTTTTAGCCTACTATACTTCCCTCGGAGTTTTGATAATGTTCGCACGAAAAAAAGCAGTCTTAACCCGCATCCGTTTTCAGGTAGTCCCATGCAGCTTCACCACATCCTCACCGAACTTACCGCCATTGCCGCGCAACACGACCCGCACCTTTCCGGCCAGTCTGCAGACCGGTTTGAGCGTGCGGATTTACAGGCCGAAACTCGATGCCGCCGGTTTTTGTCCATCGGCTGCCGCAGGAATGGTTTGCGCTCTACGGCTGGCACAACGGCAGCATACAGCCGGACAAGCAGCCTTTTTGATACACCGTTGTTCCATTACCATCTGCTTCCTTCCCGTGGAAGCGCGCTATCAGAATGGGCATGGCGCATGGAAACCAACCGCCACGAGCCGGATTTCCCCTGTTTGAGCCGCACCTGTTGCCGGTATTCGAATTTGAGGGTGAGTTTTTGCTGTATCGAATGCGGCGATACGGAGCAGCCCGTGCCCCCGGTGTGGTTCGACTTCCATGGCTCTATCCTGTGCTACGACAGTTCTGCACGCCATAGCTTGAAGCCAAGCTGGAATGTCATCAAACAGAGGGAATCTATGTGCGTGATGCCGATGGCTGGGAAGACTGCGCCGACGAGGCAGCCTGCGCGGCGGTGTTGCAAACATAATCCCTGCCGAAAACAGAATTGCAGGTTGCGCACATCCGTAGCCAGACTATAAAGCCTGAAGGCGTCTGAAAACTGTGAAAACGGGTTTTCAGACGGCCTTATCCGAGCAGTTGCATCTTTCATTTCACGATGATCACGGCATTGCACGGTTGCCGTAGAAGTTACCACTGTTTGCGCGACAGTTGTATTGGTTTGTGCTATTAACGTTTGTTTGGCGGGTATTGGAAGTGGGTGTTGCAAACCATGCAACTCCCCGATTAGTGTCTGCCGGAGCCACGCCATATTCGCAATCAGCGGGTATTATGTCAAACGGGTGGTAGAATCCGCATTTTTCGCGGTAAAAGACTTGTTTGCGGCATTGTGAACCGCAGTCTGCCATATCGGCAGCGGGTGCGGATATTATAACAACATTATTTTTCCGTAAAGATTTTTGTTGAAAAATTTCTTTATAATGCAAAAAGTTATGGGTTGAAAATTTAGAAGAAGGCGTTAAAAGGTCAAGAAAGGAAACTACCCATGCCATCTATCCCTATTACCGGTTGTTCCAGCGGCATAGGTTATGAAGCCGCCAAAATGCTGCGGCAAATGGGTTGGCAGGTGTTCGCGTCCTGCCGCCGTGCGGAAGATGCCGAACGTTTGCGCCGGGAAGGCTTCGCGTATGCCCTGCAATTGGATGTGGACGACAGCGGCAGCATTCAGACGGCCTTCGACGGCATTTTTGAGCCAAACGCGGCACGCTCGACATTCTTTTCAATGCGGGTTACGGGCAGGTCGGCGCGGTGGAAGACGTTCCGCGCCAAGCCTGCGCGAACAGTTTGAAACCAACGTTTTCGGCGCGTGGGAGTGCCTGAATGCCGCCATGCGCGTTTTTCAGACGGCAGGGGCACGGCTGCATCCTGATCAACAGCAGTATTTTGGGCTTTGCCGCCATGCCTTGGCGCGGCGCGTACAACAGCACCAAATTCGCTTTGGAAGGCATGTGCGACACCTTGCGCCACGAATTGCACGGCACAGACATTCACGTCAGCCTGGTCGAGCCCGGCCCCATCGCCACCCGCTTCCGCGACAATGCCTTGATTAAATTCAGGCAGCACATCGACTATGAAAACAGCGTCCACGCCGAAAGTTACCGCTACAGCTCAACCGCCTGCAGGCCGAAGGCGAGGCCGTCCCGTTTACACTGAGCGCGCAGGAATGTGCCGCCGTCTGCATCCGCGCCCTGACCGACCGCCGCCCTAAAGCCCGTTATCTCGTTACCGTGCCGACGGTTGCCTTTTGGTATCTCAAACGCATTCTGCCGACCCGCTGGTTGGATGTCCTGCAACGCACCTCCGTGAAAGGACAAGGCAAAAAATGACCGCGCCGCTGCTTTATCTCGCGTCCGCCAGCCCGCGCCGCCGCGAAATCCTGCAAAACCTGGGCTACCGTATCGAACGCTGCCGCCGATATAGACGAAACCCCGTTGCCGCAAGAAGATGCCGCAGACTATGTGCAACGGTTGACCGCCGAAAAACACCGCCGCGCGTTGCCGTTTGGCAGGCAGCGGGCAAATCCGAACCCGCCGCCCCCATCATTGCCGCCGACACCACCGTCGCGCTGGACGGCAAGATACTGGGCAAGCCCGAATCGCCCGAACATGCGCACGAAATGCTGCTCGCCCTTTCCGGCCGCAGCCATCAGGTGTATACCGCCGTCTGCCTGTACTACCAAGGCCGCATTTTCCATGCCCTGAATACTCAACCACGTTGCCTTCAAACCGCTGACCGAAGCCGAAACCGCCGCTCACATCCGCAGCCGCGTAAACCGCTGGACAAGGCGGGCGCATACGGCATACAGGGGTTTGGGCGGCATTTTCGTGCGCGAACTGTCGGGCAGTTTCACCGGCGTGATGGGCCTGCCCGCATACGAAACCCTGCGAACTGCTGCGGCAGGCGGGTTATGCCGTGCCGCCGTTTGCCTGAAGCCGGACGGCAACGGCCGCTTGTCGCGAAACCACGGATTTTTGCGGGTAACAACGAAGGAGGCCGTCTGAAAGCCAAGCCTCGGCAGGGGTATGGCAAATTGAAATAAGAAATACCCGCGCAGCCATTCCCGTCAGAGGGCAGAAAACGCCTTGCGTGCTAATATCGATATGGGCGGTTCACTTGAATTGGACTATAAAAACTGTTCCTGCTTTTTCAGACGGCCTCAAGCAGTGCCAGACACCATTCGAAAGAAAAAGATAATGAAAAACCTTATTATTTGTTTTTGCACTGAGGTTGCAGTGCCGCCACCTCCTATGCGCTGGACGTAGGACCCTTCCGAAACCTTCATCAGAGAGGCCGATAAAAACCACGACAATAAAGTCAGCCTGAGAATTTCTGGCCATCGGCAGGGTGCCTGAGGGGTTGGCTGTATCTTTTCCCATTACCCGCGAAAGTTTCCGCAGGCTCGATACCGACCGAAACGGCTACCTGAATAAGCGCGATCAAATGGAAGGCATCCGTTACTCGGCAAAGGCGCAGTGCCATATTGACAATTGGTGGGACGGAAACGGCGAGAAGCCTGCCCGAAATAACGCCGTGGTACGTCTGAAAAGCCGCACCGTCCGTCCGAAAAACATGTTCAGACGGCCTCCAGTATGATGCAGAACCATAAAGGCCGTCTGAAACCATCTTTCACCACAAGAAAGCACACCATGACCGCACCCATGTACACTCACTGCTGCTGCTGGGACGTCATCTTCGCCAACCTGCCGTTCCTGACCACCCGCCTGTTCGCCGTCAAACCGATGGCGCGCAAACACATCAGCCACCACTTAATCGAACTGGCTGCAGGCTTTCGCGCTGACCGCCGCGCTCGCTTACGCTGCTGGAAAGCCGTGCGGGAAGCGTCCATCCACAGGATTGGGAGTTTTACGCCAAACCGTTCGCCTCTTCCTCGTACGCGCCTTCCCGGCTTTTGTCTGGCGGTATTTCGGCAGGAGCGCGACAAAACAATAACCCGATATAAACAATAACTCAATATAAAGGAGAAACCATGAGCATCAACAACCCTGTCCCAAGTCGGACTCCTCGTCGTCAAAGTCGGCTCCAGCCTCCGTTACCGCAGGCGGCAAAGGCATGAGACCAAGCCGCACTCGACCGCTGGGCGGCACAAATCGCCGAACTGGGCAAACAAGGCGTGCAAACCGTCCTCGTTTCAGCGGCGCCATCGCCGAGAGGCATCAAACGGCTGGGCTGGAGCAAACGCCCCACCGCCATCAACGAATTGTAAGCCGCCGCCGCCGTCGGGCAAACCGGCATCGCCCAAGCCTACGAAGCCGCGTTCGCACCGCACGGCATCCGCACCGCCCAAATCCTGCTCACCCACGACGACCTGAGCAACCGCACCGCTACCTCAACGCCCGCAGCACCCTGCAAACCCTGTTGTCCAAAGGCATCGTCCCGTCATCAACGAAAACGACACCGTGACCACCGACGAAATTAAGCTCGGCGACAACGACACCCTCGGCGCGCTCGTCACCAACCTCATTGAAGCCGACGCCCTCGTCCTTTTGACCGACCAAAAAGGCCTGTACGACAGCGACCCGCGCAAAAATCCGCAAAGCCAAACTGATTCCGAGTATGGCAGCCGACCATCCCGACCTCGAAAGCATGGCGGGCGGCGCGGGCAGCAGCGTCGGCACCGGCGGCATGCTACACCAAAGTGACCGCCGCCAAACGCGCCGCACTCAGCGGAGCCGCCACCGTCGTCGCATGGGGCGGCGAACGCGACGTCCTCGTCACGCCTCAAACAAGGCGAAAGCATAGGCACGCTCTTTACCAGCGCGCGCAGCCGCGTCGCCGCCCGCAAACAATGGCTGCTCGGCCACGTCCAAACCGCCGGCAGCCTGACCGTCGACAGCGGCGCGGTAAAAGCCCTGACCGAACAACACGCCAGCCTGCTGCCCGTCGGCTGCATCCGCGCGGACGGTCCATTTCCACCGCGGCGAACTCGTCGCCATCCTCGATACCGACGGCAAAAGAAATCGCCCGCGGCCTCACCAATTACAGCAGCGGCGAAACCGCAAAATCCTGCAAACCCGTCGGAGCGCATCGCCGAAAAATTAGGCTACGCCCACGAAGCGAACTCATCCACCGCGACAATATGGCGTCGCATCGCTGAAAATATCCAGTAAAAGGCCGCCCTGAAAAACCGCTGCAGGTTTTCAGACGGCCTTTTGCTGTGACAGCGGATTAAATCTAAAATCAGGGACAAGGCGGAGCAACGCCGTACCGGTTTAAATTTAATCCGCTATAAAAAGATATGGTAACTCAGAAGGATGCCATATCGCCATTCCTGCACAGGCGAGGAATGGCGATGGCGAACATTTTTCATTTTAATCCACTATAGATTGGAAAATAGCGGCTACGGTCGGAAGAATCTGCCGGCGCAAAAATCGGCCGCTTTTTCGGCGAACAGGCGGTAGCCTTCGTCGTTGGCGTGGATTTGGTCGGAACGCAGCTCCCTTCTCCCGGATTTCCGACCACGCGCCGTCCAGCAGCGGCACGCGTAGGTTTCCGCCAAATCGCCGTACAGCGGATGGTCGCTCAAACTGCCGACCAGCGCGCCGATGGTGAAATGCGGCTCCGCCACCAAAACGGCGGGTACGGAGGCCGTCTGAAGGGTTTGCAGGGATGCGGCCGATGTTGGCGCGGGTTTCGTCCTCGCCGATGCGGCGCAGGAAATCGTTGCCGCCGATGCACACCAGCGCGAGATCCGGTTTCGGCTGCAGCAGCCCGGGCAGGCGGGCAAGGGCCTGAGCGGACGTGTCGCCCGATACGCCGCCGTTAATCACCTGCCAGCCGGTGATGCCGGCCAAACGGCGCGGATAATCCCCGCCGGCAGACGCGCCGAAACCCGCCGTCAGCGAATCGCCCAAAGCTAAAACGCGGCTGCCGCGCGGCAGAGCGGAACGGGCGGCTTTCCTGCCGCAGCCGTTGAGCAGCAGCAGGCCGCCTGCGGCCAAAACAGAAAAACCGCGCCGGTTGATGTCCATAAACCAATCCTTTCGTCCGGCAGCCCGCATTCCGCAGCCGCAGCGAGCGGTTTTCGCGGTTTCAGACGGCCTGAAAACAAAGTACAATGACCCTGTGTCATATTTTTCAAAAACAAGCATGATTCCGGAAAAAGACCAGCCGCCTTGTCGCGCGCAACCTGCAAAAACCTTCAAAAACGCCAAGTGGTGAAAGATTTTTCGCTCGACATCGAAAGCGGCGAGGTCGTCGGCCTGCTCAGCCCAACGGGGCGGCAAAACCACCAGCTTTTACATGATAGTCGGCCTGATTGCCGCCGACAACGGCAGCACTATGCTCGACGGGCAGGGAGCTGCGCCATATGCCGATACACGAACGCGCCCGGCTGGGCTTGGGCTACCTGCCGCAGGAAGCGTCGATTTTTCCGCAAAATGACGGTGGAGCAGAACATCCGCGCCATCCTCGAAATCAGCACTCAAAGACAAAAACGCATCGACGGCGAACTGGAACGCCTAGTGGCTGACCTCAACATCGAACGCCTGCGGGACAACCTCGCCGTCGCTGTCCGGCGGCGAACGGCGGCGGGTGGAAATCGCCCGCGTGCTGGCTATGCAGCCCCGCTTCATCCTGTTGGACGAACCGTTTGCGGGCGTCGATCCGATTGCCGTCATCGACATTCAGAAAATCATCGGCTTCCTCAAATTGCGCGGCATCGGCGTACTGATTACCGACCATAACGTGCGCGAAACCCTCAGCATCTGCGACCGGGCATACATCATCAGCGACGGCGCGGTGCTGGCTTCGGGCAAACCCGAAGATTTGGTAAACAACGAACAGGTCCGTGCCGTTTATCTTGGCGAAAACTTACATGACAAGCCGTCTGAAAAAGATGCGTGAGGGCGCAAACAATCATTTTCAGACGGCCCTGACCGATAACACAAAAGCAAATACACAAAACAACATGACATTACTCGGTTAAAAACTCAGGCAAACCCAGCAGCTTAACCAGGGCTTGCAACAATCGCTGCGTCTTGCAGATGTCCGGCCTCGAACTGGAGCGGAAGTGGACGACTGGCTTCAGGACAATCCGCTGCTGGAGCGGCGCGAACCGGCGGAAGACGGTAGATTTCGAACTCGACCCGCCTGTCGGCCGCCGTTTCCAGCCGCAACCAAATCGGCGGCGAAGATGCCGAAGACGTTTGGGCGACCATCGCCGACGAAGAAGATTTCAAAGCGCTACCTGCACAACCAGTGTGCGAACACCCGCTGAGCGAACAGAAGCCGCCCGCGTACATACTCATCGACTCGCTGGACGAACAAGGCTACCTGACCGACAGCCTTGAAGAAATCATCGACAACACCCCGCTGGAATGGATGTTGGACGAAGACGATATGCAGGACGCGCTCGACCGGCTGCAAAACTTCGACCCGCCCGGCGTGGGCGCGGCCGATTTGCGCGAATCCCTGATGCTGCAACTGCAACGCCTGCCCGCCAGCCCGTCGCGGCAGTGCGCGGGACAAATCGTCAGCCGTTCCTCGACGACCTCAACCGCAGCAAAACGCAAAAAACTGGAAAAATTCAAAAAGCCCTGCCGGACTACACCGCCGACATCATCGAAGCCGCACTCGAACTGATTGCCGGGCTGAACCCTTATCCCGCCTACGGTTTCGCCTCGGCCGAACCGACGGCCTTCATCCAGCCTGATGTCTGGGTGCGCGAGGGCGAAGACGGACGGTGGGAAGTAGTGGGAAACGAACAGGCCTGGCCGCAGCTGGCAATGAACGAGTGAATTGGCCGACGCATTGAAAGACGAAGGCATAGACGAAGTTTGGCGCGAAAAATACGGAGGCGCGGCAGAAAATCGACAGCCTCGAGCTGCGGAAAAAACACCGTCATCCGCCTGGCCGAATACATCGTCGCGCGGCAGGAAGACTTTTTCATCTTCGGCGAAATCGGCTGGTGCCCATGCTGATGAAGGATGCCGCCGCCGAATGGGGCTGACCGAAAGTACCGTTTCCGCGCCGCCAGCAACAAATATTTGTCTTGCCCGCGCGGACTGTTTGCGCTACGCTACTTCTTCAGCCAGGCAGTCAATGCCGAAGAAGGTCAGGAGGGACTGAGCCAGCGCGGTCAAAGCCATGCTGGCCCAACTGATAGAAAACGAAGACAAACACAAACCGCATTCCGATGAAGCACTGGCGCACTGTTGAAACAGCGGGCATAGACATCGCCCGCCGCACCGTGGCGAAATACCGCAAAAGCTCAACATCGCGCCGGCACACCAACGCAGGATCTAGTTTTCATGCCGTCTGAACAATCCGACGGTTTTCAGACGGCCTGCCCAACCCACCGTAAGGAGTAGGACCATGAACTTGAAAATCACCGGTTTGAATTTCGATGCAACCGAAGCCATTAAACAATATGTTTCCGGCAAGCTGGAGCGCATCAACCGCCATGCGGGCAACCTGATTTCCGTAACCGTAACCCTTTCGGTAGACAAATTGGGAGCACAAGGCGAGGTGGATGCCCATTTGTCCGGCAAAGACCTGCACGTTGAAACCATCGAGCCGGATATGTATGCGCCATCGATATTGGATGGACAAGTTTGACCGCGCGTTGATCAAACATAGGAAAAAGCCAAAACGTCCGCAGCGCGCCCGCTCCCGAAGCCACGAGGTAAACCGCTGCCGAAATGGTTTGTTAACCATTAAAGAGGCCGTCTGAACAATCCGAACGGGTTTCAGACGGCCTCTTTTATCTGCTGCGCGTGCAGCTGCATGACGCGGTCGGATTCCACCGACAATACGCCGCGTACCTTTTTGAAATAGCGTACGGCCTGTTGCGGGTTGGTGTTTGCCGGCGGTTTGACGGCGACGGCGTTGATGATTGTGTAGCGGTGCAGGATTTCGGCGCGGTAGTCGGATGCGGCGGTCAGCAGCGGTTCGATGCCCACGGCGGGTCGTAGCCGATAATCAGGTTGCCGGTGGTTTCAGACGGCCTTTCGCCCGTGGCCGGTGCAGGGGCTTTTGGCAGGCGGCGAGTGCGGCAGTACGCAGCAGGAAAGAGCAGGCGGTTCATGGTTTGCTCCTTATCGGTGGGGTGCGGGCTTCGGTCGGGCGGACTGTTCAGCCAGTTCGGTAATGGTACGCCAGTTTTTCGGCGACCAGTTGCGCGGGGTGAGCCACGAACCGCCGACGCAGAAGTACGTTCGGCTGCGCCAGATGAGTCGGGCACGGCGGCAGGGCCGATGCCGCCGGTGGAGCAGCGCGCGGGGAAGGGGCCGTGCAGGGCTTTGAGCATTTTGATGCCGCCGACGGCTTCGGCTGGAAAGAGTTTGACGGTGTCGAAGCCGTATTCGAGTGCCAGCATGAGTTCGCCCGCGCCGGAAACGCCGATGACGGGGATGTCGGCCGCCGCCGCCGCGGGCGAAGGGCGTATTGATGCCGGGACTGATGGCGAACATCGCGCCCGCTTCGGTTACGGCTTTGAGTTGGGCGGCGTTGATGATTGTGCCCGCGCCGACGATGGCGGCCGGTACTTCGCGTTTGATGCGGCGGATGGCTTCGACGGCGGCGGGCGTACGCAGGGGTGATTTCAGTACGCGGATGCCGCCGTCCAGCAGTGCCTGCGCCAGTCCGACCGCGGTTTGCGGGTCGTCGATGGCGATGACGGGACGACGGGGCCGGCGGTCAGGATTTCGCGCGGTGTCATTTCGGTTTCGCTTATCGGTTTGGTGCGGGCGGCGGATGTGTTGTTCAGACAGCCTGCGGTTTGCTGAGGCATGTTCCGATGCCGCCCACGGTTGTGTCGGATGTGTTTGTTTCGGTTTGCGAAGGTGCGGTGATGTTTTCAGACGGCCTCTGCGTTGCGGCAGGCCGTCTGAAAACGTTTAGCCGAAGTCCCGCCCAGCTCATCGCTCCGTTTCCGCACTGCCGGTGATGCTGCGGAAACCGGCGAAAAGTTCGCGGCCGATGCCGTGCCGGTTGCCGCTCAAATCGGCGGCGGTGGTTTCGCGCCCGTTCCATTCGGCTTCGTCCACCAGCGCGGTCAGTTCGCCGGTGTGGGAGTTGAAACGGATGATGTCGCCGGTGCGGATTTTGCCTATGCCGCCGCCAAGCAGGGTTTCGGGCGACATGTGGATGGCGGCGGGACTTTGCCCGACGCGCCCGACATGCGCCCGTCGGTTACCAGCGCGACTTGGAAGCCCCTGTCTTGCAGGGATGGCCAGGGGCGGCGTGAGTTTGTGCAGTTCGGGCATGCCGTTGGCGCGCGGGCCTTGGAAGCGCACGACGCAGACGAAATCGCGTTCCAGTTCGCCGCGTTCGAAGGCGGTACCAGCACTTCTTTTTTGGTCGTCGAACACGATGGCGGGGGCTTCGATGATGCGGCAGTGGTCTTTGACGGCGGAGACTTTTTATCACGCCGCGCCCGATGTTGCCCTTCATTACGCGCAGGCCGCCGTCGGGCGAGAAGGGCGCGGATGCGGGGCGCAGGACTTCGGTGTCGCGGCTTTCGGCTACCGCGTCCCGCCATTTCAGACGGCCTTCGATTAAAAACGGCTCTTGTGTAAGCCCTCATGCCGCGGCCGACCACCGTGTCCACGTCGTCGTGCAGCAAACCCGCGTCCAGAAGTTCGCGGATGACGAAGGGCAGCCCGCCCGCCGCGGCAAAATGGTTCACGTCCGCCTGGCCGTTGGGGTAAACGCGGATGAGCAGTGGGACGATGGCGGAGACGTCGTCGAAGTCGTCCCAGTTGAGTATGATGCCCGCCGCGCGCGTCGCCGTACCAAATGCATGGTGTGGTTGGTCGAACCGCCCGTGGTCATCAGGCCGATGATTGCGTTGACAAACGATTTTTCGGACAGCATTTCGCCTATGGGCTTGATGCTGCGGTTTTTGATGTCGTCTGAAAGGCGTGCGGTCGCGGCGCGGGTCAGGGCTTCGCGCATCGGCGTGTGCGGGTTGAAAAAGGCGGCGGCGGGCAGGTCGTACGCCCATCATTTCCATCATCATCTGATTGGAATTGGCCGTGCCGTAAAACGTGCAGGTGCCGGGGCTGTGGTACGAACCCATTTCGCTTTCAAGCAGCGCGTCGCGGCCGACTTTGCCTTCGGCGAAACGCTGGCGGGTGCGGGCTTTTTCCTTGTTGCCGATGCCGCTGGTCATCGGGCCGCGGGCACGAAGATTGCGGGCAGGGTGCACTCAACGCGCCCTATCATCAGGCCGGGGACGATTTTGTCGCACACGCCCATCAGCAGCGCGCCGTCAAACATTTGGTGCGACAGGCCGATGGCGGTACTCATCGCAATCACGTCGCGCGAAAACAGCGAAAGCTCCATGCCTTCGTAGCCTTGGGTGATGCCGTCGCACATCGCGGGCGTGCCACCAGTACCTGCTGCCGTCGCGCCGTGTTTTTGCGCTTCGATCCTTTAATCAAATCGGGAAATCTTTGACGGCTGGTGGGCGGAAACCATGTCGTTGTAGGCCGTAATGAGTGCCCAAATTCGGCACGGCTGGCTGCTGCATTTGGATTTTGACGGTTTGGGCATCAGACACGCGCGTGCGCCAGATTGAACGTCAAACGGTCGCGTTCCACGTGCCCCTGCCGTTCGTAGGCTTTGGTGCGTTGCGAGGTAGGTGGAGCGGGTGGCGCGGCTGCGTTCGATGATGCGCTCGGTAACGGCGGCAAGTTGCGGGTGGATAGCGGTCGCGGTGTTCGGCCTTGTTGTGCAGTTTTGCAACATATTATACTGCCGACTGTGCCGCGCGTGTTGTAACCCGCAACAGTTATCCGTTATACGGCGGGTCGTAGACAAATCATGCTAGCCGCGTGTAGCATTGCTACGTTTTACCGTGCGGCACGTTTTCAGACGGCCTTTTCCGCATCAATATAAGGAAAAATGAAACCGCAGACAAATTTCGATTTGGTCTTATTCAGCGCAACCGGCGATTTGGCCATGCGCAACTGCTGCCCGCCCTGTATCAGGCGCATGCGGCCGGACTGCTGCATCCGCAGGGGGCGCATCTTGGGCGTGAGCCGCAGCAAATTCAGCCGCGAAGAATTTTTGGCCAAAGTGGGGCGCGACAGCAAAATCCACATCAAAAACATCGAAAGATGCGGCATGGGCGCAGTTTGAACAACGCATAGACTACCTGTCGCTGGACGTGAGCGAAGCGGCCGATTTTCTCCGCGCTGGCCGACAACGAGTGAACCAACGCCCCTGACACCGACGCCGTGGTCGTCTATCTTTCCACCGCACCCAAATTTTTCGCCCCGCCTGCGAAAAACTGGCCGCCGCAGACTCGAACGCGCCCAAAGTCCGCATCGTTCTGGAAAAACCCGCTCGGCACGGATTTGGCTTCCTGCCGCAAAATCAACGAAGACGTGGCGGCCTATTTCCAAGAAAACCAAATCTACCGCATCGACCACTACTGAGGCAAAGAAGGCCTGCAAAACCTTTTGCCGCTGCGCTCGGCAACAGCCCTGTTCGAACCCGCTGGCGGAATAAGGATTACATCCAATCCGTGCAGATTACCATTGCCGAAACGCTGGGCGTGGAAGAGCGCGGCGAGTTTTACGACATCACCGGCGCGTTGCGCGACATGGTGCAGAACCACATCGATGCAAATGCTGTGCTTTACCGCCATGGAACGCCCCGAAATCACTGGCGGCCGATGACGTGCGCGACGAAAAACTCAAAGTCATCAATCGCTCAAACCGCTGAACGACATCGACAGGCAGGGCCACACGCGTGCCAGCACGCCCGATCGGCCGGCTGAACGGCTATCGCAGGAACACGAAAGTCCCGCCGGCAGCCACGCGAAACCCTATGTCGCCATCAAAGCCGAAATCGACAATCCGCGCTGGGCGGGCGTGCCGTTTACCGCGTACCGGCAAACGGCTGGCGGGCAGGACGGCCGAAATCGTGCTGAATTTCAAACCGCAGCCCGACGACGGCAAACTCTGTGCCGCCGTGCCGAACCAGCATCGTCATCAGCCTGCAGCCGCAGGAAACCGTGCGCGTGCGGCTGGTACGTCAAGGCTGTCGGCAGCGACCGTACCATAGCCCGCCGAAAATGGTGTTGGTTTGGCGCAGGCGCGGCAGGCCGCCGCGCCGAAGCCTACGAATCCTGTTGCGCCAGAAGTGATGGAGTACCGTGAACCTGTTCAACCGCCGCGACGAACTCGAAGCCGCCTGGGCATGGCTGACCCTGTGCTGGAACATTGGGCGGCATCGCCCGTGCCGCCGCACCGCTATCCCGCCGGCATGCACGAGTGAAAGCCGCCCCGCGCCATGCTGGCTGAAAACAGCGATTTGTGGCTGGAAGAGCAGGACTGAAGTTTCAGACGGCCTGTTTCAATCATCAGACCGTCTGAAAACAGATTACGAGAGAACGTATGGGATCAAATCAAATTTTCGTCATATGGAAACCTACCGTCATGCCGCCGTTAATAGTTGGCGCGGTTTGCGGCAGGTTGAGCGGTTATCGGTTGTTTGGATGGAAAAAGCGGTTTCGGCACGAAAATGCTGTCGATGGCTTTCGAGCTGTGTATGCGAGTCTAGGCTTTACATTGCCGACCGCCTTTGCTGTATGCCGCGGCAGCCAAACTCTTCAAGCTTCGGTACACTGCGGCCGGGATATTGTTGTCGGTGATATTGGCTGCGGCAGCACTGCATTGTAATCATCATGTGGATTATCGTTGTCAATGCGGCGGCGTTGGCGGTCGATCAGCCGTGGTCTGTCATACTCGTGATAACAACCATTCCTCCATTGTCGGCGGTGGCGGGCGCGGTGGTGTCCTTTCTGCCGCCTGGGCCGTCTGAAAAACGTGTGTATGGAATAAAATAATGCAAAACAACGGATTAAACGAACAGCAGCTAAATCGGTCAGCAAATTCTTCAGCCTGATTTTGCGCCACCGTCCTGACAAATCGGCCTGACACTCGACAAAAACGGTTGGGCGGACATAGACGAGCTGTTGGCAAAACGCCAATCTCCACAACCGCACCGGCCTTTGCATCACGCGCGCGAAGTGCTGATGGAAAGTCGTGGCGACCAACGACAAAAACGGTTCACCGTTTCGAAGACGGCAGCCGCATCCGTGCCGCGCAGGGACATTCCACGCAACAGGTGCAAATCGACGCAAGCCGCCGAACCGCCCGCCGTGCTGTACCACGGCACGGCGGAAAAATCGCTTCGTCCATACGCGGGCAGGGGCTGCACGGTGCAGCCGCCACTACGTCCACCTTTCTCGCCGATGAGGAGACTGCGGTCAAAGTCGGCGCGCGCCACGGCAACCCGTCGTTTTTGCGCATCGACACCGCCGCCATGACGACAGCCGCCGTACTAGAAATTCTATCTGGCCGACAACGGCGTATGGCTGACCGAAAGCGTACCGCCGCAATATATTGTTTTCCCTCAGGCCGTCTGAAAGGAACGGCGGACCCGGGCTTTAATCATAGATGCTTCTGCTTTGCAGGAAAACCAGTTTTCAGACGGCCTGAGCCGTCGCACAAAAGAACGCCCATGACCATACGATTCCATTCCTTCCTTCCGCGCTGCGCAGGCCGCCCGGGCCTTGGCGGAAGCGGTGGCGCAGGGATTTGCGCCGAACGCTCGGACAACGCGGCGAGGCGGTATTGGTAGCGTCGGGCGGACGTTCGCCCGTTGCCTTTTTCCACGCCCTGTCGCAATCGGATTTGGACTGGGGCAGGGGTGGGCGTTACGTTGGCGGACGAGCGCGTCGTCCCCATCCACGCCGACAGCAATACGCGCTGGTGCGGCAGAAACCTGCTGCAAAACCGCGCCGCCGCCGCACGGTGGATTCCCCTGATTGAAGACGATGCGGCCGATTTGCAGCCCGGAACGCACCGTGCGCGCGGCATCCGCGCATTACCGCCGCCCCGACGTGCTGGTGTTGGGCATGGGTGCGGACGTATCACCGCCTCGCTGTTTCCGCAGTCGCCGCAGTTGGCGCAGTGTGTCGCCCGACTGCGCAGCCGCTGATGTACACCGAGCCGGTTACCGCGCCTCACGGTACCGCATCAGCCTGACGGCGGCGGAAATCGCCCGCGTGCGCACCTCTACCTAGCCATAGGCGGGGCGGAGAAAAAGCGGTTTACGAACGCGCAATCGGCGAACCGAAACCTATCCGTCGGCAAAGTGCTGCAGATGGCCGGAGAATGCGGAGGTGTATTATGCGGACTGATTTTTCAGACGGCCTCTGGTAGCGCCTGATTGCCGACATCAGCGGCACGAACGCGCGTTTCGCACTGAAACCGCGCCGCAGCATTTTCGAACAGGTGCAAGTGCTGGCATGCAAAGATTATGCGGGCATCGTCGATGCGGTGGCGGAGTACCTGTCCGCATCGGCAAACCCGAGGTGAGCATGCGGCGGTGGCGATTGCCAACCCGTTACCGGCGACCATGTGCAGATGACCAACCACCATTGGAATTTTTCCATCCGCGACACCCGCCGCGCCTTGGGCCTGGATACCCTGCTGCGATGAACGACTTTACCGCGCAGGCTTTGGCCGTTACCCTGTTGTCCGACGACCAGCTGATACAGGTCGGCGGCGGCGCGGCGGCAAAGATGCGCCAAAGCGGTTTGGGCGCGGGCACGGGGCTGGGTGTCAGCGGACTGATTCCCGACAGGGCGCGGCGGTCTATATCCCGCTGGCAGGGGAGGGCGAGCCATGTCAGCTTTGCACCGGGTAACGAGGAAGAAGCCGAGAGTGTGGCGTTATGCGCGGAAAAATTCGGCCATGTGTCGGCGGAACGCCCTGATCAGCGGCATGGGTTTTGGAACTGATACCACGAAGCCTGAGGCAGGAAACGGGCGGCAGGCCGCAAACCGCCGCCGAAATCACCGCCTCCGCCTTGCGCGGTGATTCGCCGCTGTCGGTACCGCGCGCTGGATATTTTCTGTGCTGCGCTGGGTACGGCGGCGGCGTTTAGCCCTGACTCTGGGCGCGGCGGCGTGTACTGCTGCGGCATCGTCCCGCGCTTTCATCCGTATTTCGAAAACCTCGCCCTTCCGCCGCCGGTTTGAAGACAAGGCCGTTTTTCCGCCTATTTGGCCGAAATCCCCGTTTACATCGTGGGCCGAATTCCCCGGCATCACCGGCGCGGCGGCAGCTTTGGCGAGCAAACTCGGGTCGTAAGAAACGGCAAAACTGTAGTTTTCAGACGGCCTCACCGATGACGGAGGCCGTCTGAAATCAAAAAGCAAAATAAGAGAAAAAATATGTTGGATAAAATCAGCCGAAGCCTTGAACGACTTGTCGGGTGCGGAACGCAAAGTGGCCGAATGCGCCCTTGGCCGAGCCGAAATGGTTCGTCCATGCCGCCGTGGCGAAATTGCCGAACGCGCCACCGTCAGCCAGCCCACCGTCATCCGTTTCTGCCGCACGCTGGGCTATAAAGGCCTGCCGGAATTCAAACTCGCCCTGTCGGCCGGATTGGGCGGCGAAGGGATGCCGTTTGTACATGAAGAACTGAATGCCGACGACGATATGGGCGGCGTGATGGACAAAAGTGTTGGGCAATACCGCCGCCGCCTTGCTGGGCGCGCGCCGCTTCCTGCACGAAGCCGAACTGGAAAACGCCATCGCCATGCTGACCCATGCCCGCCGCATCGGTTTTACGGCGTGGGCAATTTCCGGCATCGTGGCGCAGGACGCGCAGCACAAATTCTTCCGCTTCGGCATGTCCACCGTGGCTATTCCGACCCGCATCCAACTGATGGCGGCATCCGTGCTGAGCGATCAGGACGTGGTGGTGGTGGTGTCCAATTCCGGCGCGTCCATCGAATTGCTCGACGCAGTCAGCACGGCCAAGGAAAACGGTGCCGCCGTCATCGCCATCACGCGCATGGGCTCGCCGCTGGCGCATCTGGCCGACTGCGTGTTAAACGTGTTTTCGCACGAAGACAGCGGCCAATACACCCCCATGGTTTCCCGCCTGCTGCAACTGGCCGTCATCGACATTTTGGCCATCGGCCTCGCACTGCGGCTGGGCGAAACCGCCAGCCTGCAACTGGAAAAAGGCAAACGCAGCCTGCGCAGGCGGCATGTCGAAACCAAAACCAAAGAATAAACGGCGCAGGCCGTCTGAAAACACCCGAACCGCCCACACTCAAGGAACATCGCGACACCTGTCGAACTGCCGCATGGCGGCAACTGTGGCCACAGTATGAAGAAATGAAAAGCGTGCATGCGCGACCTTTCTGCCCTAAGACCCCGACCGCGCCCGCCGCTACTGGCTCGAAGTCGGCGCCCTGACACTCGACTACGCCAAAAACCGCATCACCGGCCAAACTTTGAACGGCCTGTTCGAGTTGGCACGCGAAAGCGGTTTGCCGGAAAAATACGCGCCATGTTTGCCGGAGAGAAAATCAACAACTCCGAAAACCGCTCCGCCCTGCACATCGCCCTGCACAACGCGCCGACACGCCGATTTACGTGGACGGCGAAAACGTCATGCCCAAAGTCAATTCCGTACTCCGGCATATGGGGCGGTTTGCCCGTGCCGTCAGCAACGGCGATTGGACGGGCTATACCGTGCCAAAGCCATCACCGACATCGTCAATATCGGCATCGGTGGTTCCGACCAAAGGCCCGCTGATGATGTGACCGCCCTGCAAACCTACGGCTACCCGCGTCTGAACATGCACTTCGTTTCCAACGTGGACGGCACGCAACTGCGCGACGTTTTGGAACAAAGTCCGCCCCGAAACCACCCTGTTCATCATTGCATCCAAAACCTTCACCACTCAGGAAACCCTGACTAACGCCCCACCGCCCGCGACTGGTTTTTGCGGGCCGGACGCGAAGAAGATATCGCCAAACGCTTTGTTGCCGTTTTCCACCAACAAAAAGCCGTATCCGCCTTCGGCATAGACACGGCTAATATGTTTTGAGTTTTGGGAATTGGGTGGGCGGTAGCTACGCAGCCTGTGGTCGGCCATCGACCTGCCATCATGATTTACCTGGGCGAAAAAACTTCATCGCAATGCTCGAAGGCGCACACTGATGGATCAGCACTTCATCAACGCCCCTTCGACAAAAACATGCCCGTCCTGCTCGGCATGATAGGGCATTTGGTACATCAACTATTTCGGCAGGGCAGCCCGTCATCGCCCTTCCGACCAACACCTGCACCACCTGCCCCGATTCATCCAGCAGCTCGACATGGAAAGCAACGGCAAACAGACGGCCTGCGACGGCACACCCGTCGGTACGGATACCGGGCCCATCATCTGGGGCGAAACCGGCATCAACGAGCCAGCACGCCTTCTTTCCAACTGCTGCACCAAGGCACCCACTTACCCCCATGAGACCTGATTGCCAGTCTGGAAAAACGCAGCAATCTGCCCAGCCATCACGAAATCCTGTTGTCCAACGTTTTTCGCCCAAGCCGAAACCTTTTATGCGCGGCAAAACGGCGGAAGAAGTACGCGCGGAATTGCAAGCGCAGGGCATGGACGGCGAAAAATCGAAAAACTCGTACCGCACAAAACATTCAGCGGCAACCGCCCGACCAACATCCTGCTGCTCGACAAAAATCGACCCGCGCAACATGGGCAGCCTGATTGCCTTATACGAACACAAAGTTTTTCGTGCAGGGGCGTGGTATGGGGCATCAACAGCTTCGACCAATGGGGGCGTGGAACTGGGCAAACAGTTGGCCAAAACGATTCTGGCCGAGACTGACGGGCGAAATCCGCCGCAGCCGCACGACGCGTCCACCGAACGCCTCATCCGCCTCTACCGCCGCGCCAACTGCGAAGTGGACGGCACCTGTGATATTTTGTAGGGCGAAGGCCGTCTGAAAACAAATTTTCAGACGGCCTGAAACACAGCAAAACCCGTATGCTGCCTTTTATCGGACGGGATCTGTACTAAACCTAATCGCTCAAAATATTAAATTTTAAAAACATATACATAAAGGGTTTGGGATGTATAATCCATTCCTTTAATAATACATTAAGGGCACACATTATGCGTCACCGCAAACTGGGCAGGGGAACTTGCCACTTTCCGTCATACACTCACGTGGACGTTCTTTGCTACCATTATTTACTTGATGATGCTTTTTGTCTGGAATGTAGGCATGGGTGAGGGTATCGGAGCCAATGTAGGGTTGTTCAATGTGTTGTTTACCGCTTGGTATGGTATTTATGTGGCAGGGCAGATCAAGACACGACTCACGCTGTACGAACAAGGTTTTATCCTGAAAACCCTGTTTAAAGAACACATTGTAGTTTATCGGGAAATTCGCGACATCCAATCCAAATTCTCGCACATCGAATCGCCAGGCGCGTTTATCACGCCCGCATTAAGACACCGCAAGGACGCGTGCTGTTGAAAAACAACTGGAAGCCGCGTGAAGATTTCTACCGGTTCATTGCGCAATTCCTGTTTCAGGATAATGAAGACGACATTACCTTTCATTAAGCAGATCGTGAGACAGTGTATTTCCATTCCGTATTGTTTGGATTTTCCAGCAGCCTAAAAATATACAGACATACAGATAGGGAAACGGATCCGGCCGAATCGGTACGCCGGAAATAGAGCATTTTTGAGGAATGCGTGTGCAATGAAAGCATTTTTATCCGTCAAATCCTGCCGCCCGTGTTGGTTCAGTTAAGCATTATCGTTGTCCTAGTGTATTTTTGAAGCCAAAGATTTCGTCCCATATGTTTCACCCGATGAAGCGGGGGCGGATTTTCTGGCGGTATTGGTGCTGGTGCCGAGCGTGATGCTGACATGGCTGTGGCAGGCCGTGCAGCAGTACGTTATTGGCTGCGTACACCCAAACCGCGTATAAAGACAGCCGTGATGCTGACTGTTTGGTTGACGGCGTATCCCGTATTGCTGTTTGCAGCAATGGTATTGTTATGGCAGATTTTTCTGCAACTGCTCCACTGATTGACGCAAGTGGCAACGGCAGGCCGATACTTACGATCTGATATTTTCAGTATAGTTAGGTTTATCGATACGAGTATCCGACCCACGGCTTGCATAAAATTTTGGTCAGTACCGTACACGAATTGTCGTCAGTAATACCACCGTTAATTAAAAGAAGCAACTCGAAAGGCCGTCCTGAAAGCAAAATACGATTATCGAGTAAATTTGCTTTCAGACTGCAGGTCATATACGTAATATCCGAAGCTTATCGGCCGACACTTTCAAACTTCAAGCAAAACACATCCACTCCGCCACCGAATGCCAGATTTTGTAAAAGACATCACCTGGACCGAAACGTTTCATTTTCACGCCCACACCCGTGCCGCGCTCGCGCTGCGCGTCTTGCCGCGAGAAGCAAACAAAAACAAAACATCGGCTCCAGACGTTTGCTCGTTGGCTGATTATCCCCTTCCTTTTCCCCGTCTTCGGCACCATCGCCTACCTGCTTATCGGCCGAGCCGCCGACTCGGCACTGGCGCGAGCAAAGCGCACGGACGAGATGAACCGTTTTATCAAAGGTTTCGTCGAAACCACCTGTCTCAACTCTTTACCTGATATCGGCGACAAAGTCAAATCCGTTATCATCGGCATCAGCAGTCGCTGCGAGGCGGAACGGGACTCCGGCGCGACGCGCAACGCACGCGACGCTGCTGTCCACCACCGGTGAAAATCATCGACACCGTAGCGCGCCGGACATCACGCGCCGCCCGCCGATCGCACGCTCGCCTTCTCAGCATCATCGAACCCGAAGGCAGGATAGAAGAACTGTTAAACGAACTCCTCGCCGCCGCCGACAGAGGCCTGGATTGCGCCACTCGCCGATGCCGTCGGCAGCAGCCGCACTTTCAAAGATGGCGGCTGGGTAGAAACTTTCCTGCGCGAAGCCGCCGGCATAGAAGTCCACGCCTCATTGCCCGTCGGCGTCTGGCGCAATCCTCTTCTTCACCCGCGTGCCGACCTGCCAGCCCACCGCAAAATCCTCGCTCACCGGACAGCAAAATCGTGCGCTACACCGGCAGCTTCACCCTCGTCGATCGCTATACAGATCTCAGTGCGTCGGCGAATGGGTGGACGTCATGATGCGCTGTGCCGGCCCGCTGGTACTCAGACTTCCGCCGTCTTCTTTGCCGGACCTCGCCGTTGACGACGAAAACCTCGAAGGCGTACAACAATACCTGACGCGGGCACAAGAGCGCATGCCCTGAAATCGCTTCGCAGAAAATGCAGCAGGGCGACATCGTTGCCCAAGTCATCCCCTCACGCGCCCGAACAAAGGCAGACCACGTCATTTACGAAAACCATCATCAGCGCCATTTGCGCCACCCAAACAAATCACCATCACACCCCCTATTTCAGATCCCCGACGAACCCCCTTCGATGATGGCATTGACATCATCGCCGCCAAACGCGCGCCGTCACGGGTCTGATCACCGCCTGCCAGTTACGATTCTCATGGTACGCTGCCGCCTGCGCGCGCTACACTACCCATGCTGCTTCGACGCAGGCGTCAAAAATACGCCATGTTCAAAGGCGGACTGCTACATCGCCAAAACCATGACGCATAGACGAAGACTACGTCCTCTTCGGCACGGTCCAGCATGGACATGCTGCAGCTTCTTCCTCAACCTCGAAATCAGCCTCGCTATCTACGACTCGCGACATCACCAGACAAATCTGCAAACCTCCAACGCGACTACCTCAAAAACAGCAGCTGCCACCACCGTCAGCATGCCGGCAACGCCCCAAATTCCGCGGCCTCGTGGAAAGTGCCGTCCGCCTGATGAGCCCGCGTTGTCAAAACATAAATATTTGAAAGCCGTCTGGAAAAATAGCACTGCAGACGGCGCACCTCCTAACCCTCTACTTCTAACCATCGCCTTTCTTTCAAAGTCTTTAATACGTTTCTTCACTGTATTAATCCGCACCTGCCAGTATATTCCATCCTCCGCGGTAAATCGCAGCTTATCGGCTCTGGCGGGCGGCGGTATTTTTGTCGTTCTGAATCGGCAGAATGATTTCTGGCTGGATCGACAGTATTGTTTTTAACAGCAGCTACCGTTGCCGCTTCGCTGGTCGCATCAATGGCGTCTATACCCACTTTTGCCGCAAGCCGTAAGTGGTGGCTTTCGATGAGGGTTTTGACGGGTTGTTCGGGCAGGCCGAAGCGGTCGACGAGTTCTTCGTGTATGGCGTTGATTTGCTGAACGGTTTTCGCAGACGGCGAGGCGTTTGTAGAGGACGAGCCGTCTCGTGGATGTCGGGGCAGTAGCTTTCAGGCAGCAGGGCGGGGCTATGCAGTTTGATTTCGGTGGTGATGCCCAGCGGGTGCGTCGAGGTCGGGCTGGCGGCCTTTTTGAGGTCGCGCACGGCTTGTTTGAGCATTTCGGTGTAGGGCGTGAAGCCGACCTGTATCATTTCGCCGGATCTGTCCTTCGCCGAGGATTTCGCCTGCGCCGCGGATTTCCAAATCCTGCATGGCGAGGGTGAAACCTGCGCCGAGTTCGTCTGCCGCCGCGATGGCGTCGAGGCGTTTTTCTGCGTCTTTGGTGATGTATTCGGGCGTGAGCAGGTAGGCGTAGGCTTGTGCGTGGCTGCGGCTGACGCGCCCGCGAAGCTGGTGCAGTTGCGCCAGCCCGAATTTGTCGGCGCGGTTGATGATGATGGTGTTGGCGTTGGGGATGTCGATGCCGGTTTCGATGATGATGGAACAGAGCAACACGTTGAATCTTTGCTGCAAAAAGTCGCGCATCGACTTGTTCCAACTCGCGCTCGCGCAGTTGTCCGTGCGCCACGCCGATGCGGGCTTCGGGCAGCAGGGTTTCCAGCCGCTCGCGCATGTTTCTCAATCGTATCCACTTCATTGTGCAGGAAAAAACCACTTGCCCGCCGCGTTTGAGTTCGCGCAATGCGGCTTCGCGCACGCTGCCTTCGCTGAACGGTTTGACAAAGGTTTTGACGGCGAGGCGGCGGCTGGGCGCGGTGGTAATCAGCGAGAAAGTCGCGCAGGCCTCGAGCGCCATGCTGAGTGCGTGGAATCGGCGTGGCGGTCGCGGTGAGGATGTCACGTTGGCGCGCAGGCGTTTGAGCTGCTCTTTCGGCGCACGCCGAAGCGGTGTTCTTCATCGATAATCACCACCTAAGTTTATTGAATTTGATGTCGTCCTGGCCCAATTTGTGCGTGCCGATAACGATATCGACCGTGCCGTCCGCCATGCCTTCCAGCGCGGCTTTGGTGGCTGTTGTTGTTGAAACGCGAAAGGCTGGCGACTTTCACGGGGGAAAATCGGCGAAACGGTCGGCAAAGTTTTTGCGCGTGCTGCTCTGACCAGAAGCGTGGTTGGGGCGAGTACGGCAACCTGTTTGCCGCCCATCACCGCCACAAACGCGGCGCGCAGGGCGACTTCGGTTTTGCCGAAACCGACATCGCCGCACCAAAGGCGGTCCATCGGCTTTCGCCTGCGTCAGTCTTTCAATCACGGCGGCACTGGCGGCGGCCTGGTCTTCGGTTTCTTCGTAGCCGAAGCCGTCGGCAAACGCCTGATAGTCCAACTCGTTGATTTCAAACTTGTGTCCCTGATTGGGCGGCGCGTTGGGCGTAGAGGTTGAGCAACTCGGCGGCGGTGTCGCGCGCTTTTTCGGCGGCTTTGCGTTTTCGCCTTTTGTTCCACGCGCCGCTGCCGAGCTTGTGCAGGGCGACGTTTTCATGCGCCTGAGCCGGAGTAGCGGCTGATTAAAATGCGGTTGCGAAAACAGGTACATAAAGCTGCGCTTCGCCCGCGTATTCGAGCAACATCATTTCGTTGGTTTCGCCGCCCAAATCCATCGTTACCAAGCCCATATACCGCCCGATGCCGTGTTCTTCGTGAACAACAGGGTCGCCGATGTTGATTTCGGCAGGGTCAGCAACAGGCCATCTGAAACGGCGGCGTGTTTCTTGCGGCGGTTGTGGACGCGCGAACAGGCAACGTATTGGTAGAGCTCGGATTCGGTGATGACGGCGATGGCACTTTGAGCGGCAACTGCTTTGCTCTCTCTCCCAACCCTCCCCCACGGGGAGGGCAGGCTGCTGTCGGATTTGCCGTGCAGACTATTTTCGACAGGGAGCAGGTTGCTTTTGGTTTTCAGGCCGTCTGAAACGGCGGCTGCATTCTATTTCCCTCTCCTGCGGAGAGGGTTTGTTACAACTGTGGAAAAGAACCACTTTGAGCGTGCTTCTTGTCCTCTCCCAGTCCTCCCCACAGGGAGGGCAGATTGCTGTCAGGCTTCCGTGCAGACTATTTTCGATGGTGCAGGCTGCTTTTGGTTTTCAGGTCGTCACAAACGGCGGCATACCTTCTCTCCTGTGGGAGAGGCTAGAAGGTTTGTTGCAACTGCAGAAGAGTCGGTTTGGTGGTAGCCCTTTGCCTTCTTCCTCGGAGGCGGGAGTAGGTTGCTGTTGGTTCGGGGATTGCAGCCCCGCCCAGTTTGAATCCGTGTGCCAACGGCGCAGCCGTAATCATCAGCGGCTCGTGCGCCGATAAAAAGCCCCTGCCAGTCGGACACAGGTTTGGCTTTTAAACCGTTTTGCTGCAAGAAGCCGAGTATGGTTTCGCGCCGTCCCAGAGCTTTCGGCGCACAGCAAAAATCCAGTCCTTCAAAGGTCGTCTGGAAAATCCTTCAATGCCTGCAAGGCTCGTCGGATCGCGGTTGACGGCAAGGTCGGGCAGGGTGTGTCCTTTGCCGGAAACATCGGGCAGCACCGTCGTAGTTTTTCAGACGGCCTGCGAATACATCGGCAGAGAGATACAATGCTGTGGAAGCAAAGGCGGATAGGTTTTCGTCGCCCTGCGCCATGGCGTAACGCGATTTGACGTCGCTCCAAAAGCGGTTTGGCTTCGGCGTGAACGTCGCCCAAAGAGACAAACAGCGCATCTTCGCCGATATAGTCAAACAGCGTTTCCGGCTCGTTTTCAAAAACAGCGGCAGGTAGTATTCTACGCCCGCGCCGGAAAGTAGCGTTGCTGACGGCTTTTTGTACACGGCGGCATCGTTCGGATTGCCATCGACTTTCTCTCGCGGAAGCGCTGCAGAAGATTTTTGCGCCTCGTTGTCGGTGGGAACTCGTGCGCCGGCAGCAGGCGGATTTCGAACGGGGAGATGGTGCGCTGCGTGTCGGTGCTCAAAGGTTTTGATGCTGTCGATTTTCATCGTCGAACAAATCGATGCGGTAGGCATCTCGCCGCCCATCGGGAACAAAATCGACAATCCCGCCGCGCACGGCAAAACTCTTGCCGCGGCGACAACATGGGAAACATGGTTGTAGCCCGCATCCACCAAATCGGTTTTCAGACGACCTATATCCAAAGTCTGCCCGTTTTCAGCAAAATGTGCGCCCCGCCAGAAACGGCACGGGCGGCAGCTTCTGCATCGCCGTGGCAACCGGCACGAACAACACATCCGCCGCGCCGCTCTTAATCTGCCACAACGCCGAGCCGCTCCGACACCAAGTCTGATGCGGAGAAAAACGCTCGTCAGGCAGCGTTTCCCAGTCCGGCAGGAACACCGCCGTATCGTGCGGACGGAAAAACCGCCATGCCGTCTGAAGGCGCAACGCCTGTTCCGCATCTTGGGTCAGCACGACTTTGAGCCGCTTATGCGGCAGGTAACGCGCCAAAGCCAGCGGCAGCGAGCTCACGAAAGATTGAGCCAACGGGATTTTTCACGGGGTTTGGGGATAGGGTAGGTCATGGCGAGGGGATCAATGGCTTGCGAGCCGGAAAATTTTTCAGGGCTGCCGAGATGGAGTTGTAAAGCGGGAATTTTAGCAGATTAAAAGCGGGTGCCAAGGGATAGGATGGTTTGGTGTGTTTTCGGACGGCCTATGCAGCAGAGGGTCGTCTAATGTTTGTCCCGTAAAACCGGTGAGCTGTGATAGGATCTCGAATATTACGGTTTGTCCGGATAAGCTAATAACAGGCTGAAGTCCACTTTCCAAATATCCTGTGTCTATACAGTTGACCGTCGCTGTAAGAATATAGGCTGCCAAAACCGGAATGCCGTCTTTATCGTGGCAAAACAGGTATTCGGCGGTGGGATGGTTTTAGTGAGCGTTTGGTTTGTACCGCTGGAAAACAGAAAACTGCCCATTGCGCCGTCGTTGGGCGTGGTTCGCTGGTGGAGTGGGAGTTCCATCGCACATTGAGGTGTAGGACAGAAGAAGATTCAGCAAATCGGTTCGGTTTCCGTCGGCTGTTAGCGGGCGTGTGTTCAATGGTTCGACCCCATGTGTCTGCCGGAGTTTTTCCATCAGGGAAGGTTTTCAGACGGCCTCTGATGATTTGTGATAAAGTATAACCATTCTATTTATGAGGCGAAGAGGCCAGATACTGAAAAAGATTGAAAAACGCCTAAAGCAGACAAAATATAGGCGGCTTCCCGAATCGCGACAGAAAAAGAACATCATGGGAACACAACACCAACAGGTCAGGGAAGGCGGCAGCGCTGCAGAACTTCGCCCGCCGCTGCAAATACGGCGTTTTTCCTACTCAACGACGACTATACCACCATGGATTTTGTGGTGGAGGTTTTAACGAAGTGTTCCGGGCTGCCGAAGACAGGGGCGGTGGCGGTGATGCTGCTGGCGCATCATGAAGGTGAGGCTTGTGCGGCGTCTACACCCGCGACATCGCGCAGACCAAGCAGATGCAGTACACCACCGCGCCGAAGCGCTGATCGCTGAAATGTATTTTGGAGGAGGTTTCATGATTTCCGGATGCGATGGAACGGATTTTGCAGGAACTTTATGCCGATGCCCGCGCCCGCGAGTTTCGAGCTGATTACTTTTGGAACAGCTCCTGCTGGTATTGATGGAGACAGTCGGACAGATGTGCAGCAGGTGCTGAAGCCTTGCATGTGGACTTGGATGTCCCGTCCGGCCAGGCGGTCAGCAGCATTCAGGACAACACGCCCACGCTGCCGCCCAATCTGATGGACACGGAAACCCAGCCCACACTCGGTTTTCCAACGTGTGATGCAGCGGGCGATTGTTCACGCGCAGTCGGTGAAAAGCGCGAAGTGCGGCCGGTGGACGTGCTGGTGGCACTGATGAGCGAGAAAGACCGTCCGACCGTTTATTTTCCTCCAACTGCAATCCGTCAGCCGCGTCGAAATCCTGCGCGTTATCTGGCGCATGGCGACGCGGGAGACGACGGTGCACGGAGAGGCCGTCTGAAAACGGGAGGAAGAAAACGCCGCAGCCGGAGGGCGATGCGCTGACGAAATATACCGTCAACCTCAATGCAGAGGCGCAGGCCGGACGTATCGATCCGTTAATCGGCCGCAAAAACGAAATGGAGGCTGGTGACAGGTATGTGCCGCCGCCGCAAAAACAATCCGCTTTTGGTGGGCGAGGCGGGCGTGGGCAAAACCGCGCTGGCTCGAAGGGCTGGCGTACCAAATCGTCCGCGGCGACGTACCCGAAGTGCTGGCCGGGCCACCGTCTTCCTGCTCGATATGGGCGCTGCTGGCAGGGACAAAATACCGAGGCGATTTGAAGCGCGCTGAAAGCCGTGGTCAAAGCCTTGGAAAAAGTGGACGGCGCGATACTCTTTATCGACGAGATCCACACCATTATCGGCGCGGGCAGCACCAGCGGCGGCACGATGGACGCGTCCAACCTGCTCAAGCCTCGCACTGGCCAAAGGTGCGCTGCGCTGTATCGGCGCGACCACTTCACGACGAACACCGCACCATCTTCGCCAAAGACCATGCCTGAGCCGCCGTTTTCAAAAAATCGACATCGCCGAACCCAGCGTGGCCGGAAACCGTCGAAATCCTGCGCGGCCTGGAAGCCCGTGTTTGAAAGACTTCCACGACGTGCGCTACACCAACGGCGCACTCGAAAGCCGCTGCCGAGCTCTCCGCCCGCTACATCAACGAACGCTTCCGCCCGACAAAGCCATAGACATTGTGGATGAAGCCGGCGCGGCGCAGAAAATCCTGCCCAAGTCCAAACAGAAAAAGTCATCGGCAGCCCAAATCGAAGCCGTTATCGCCAAAAGTCGCCCGCATTCCGGAGCAAAACCGTTTCCCGACGACGACAAACAAGTGCTGGAAATATCTGGCGCGCGACCTGAAAAACATGGTGTTCGGCCAAGATGCCGCCATAGACGCGCTCGCATCGGCGGTAAAAATGTCGTTCCGGCTTGAGCTCGCCCGACCGGCGATAGGCAGCTTCCTGTTTTCCGGCCCCACCGGCGTGGGTAAAACCGAAGTCGCCCGACAACTGGCCTTCTCGTTGGGCGTGCCGCTGCAACGCTTCGACATGTCCGAATCACATGGAACGCCACGCCGTTTCCCGCCTCATCGGCGCACCGCCGGGCTACGTCGGCTTTTGAACAAGGCGGCCTGTTGACCGAAGCGGTCAATAAGCAGCCGCACTGCGTTTTACTTTGGACGAAATCGAAAAGCCCACCTCCGACATCTTCAACATCCTGCTGCGGGTCATGGACGCGGCAGGCTGACCGACTAACAACGGCAAAAGCGCGGATTTCCGCAACGTGGTGCTGATTATGACCACCAATGCCGGTGCTGAAAGCCTGAGCCGACCGAGCTTCGGCTTTACCGGGACGGCACGAGCGGCGGCGACGAGATGCAGGCGAGTAAACAAAACCTTCACGCCGAATTCCGCAACCGCTGGACGCAATCATCCCCTTCGTCACCGCTGGACGGCACGGTATCGCTACCGCATCGTCGATAAAATTCCTGCTGCAACTCGAACAGCAGCTTTTGGCAGAAAAAGCGTGAGGCCGAGTTTCACCCCGCCCTGCGCGCCTATCTGGCCGAAAAAGGTTTCGACTCCGCAAATGGGCGCGCGCCTGATGCGCCGCCTGATTCAGGACAAACTGCGCGCGCGCTGGCCGACGAGTTGCTGTTCGGACGGCTGGCGGACGGGCGGTTTCGTGCGCGCTGGATTGGGATGCGGAGAAGGAAGAAGCCGTGTTGTATTTTGCGACGTACACGGCGGCAGCTATAATCAAAAGGCCGTCTGAAAAACTGTTTTGATGTTTTTCAGACGGCCTCAACTCATATCGGACGGGCGGCTTCGGCGCGCCGTCTTTTTGTTTCGTGCTTGTTGTCTCCTTGCTTGCAGGGGAGGCAGGGCCGTGAAAGCCGCAAAAATCTTGGACGGCACCGGATAGGTTCAATGAAGCGGGCGATGAGCTCAAGAAAAATTGAGAAGGCGAATCAACGGAAGCTAAACCGTGTAGTATTCATCAGATATGCGACTGAAGGCCGTCTGAAAACCGAAAAGTCTGGTTTTCAGACGGCCTTTGGACGCTCTTCGAGATTTCGTCTGTCTGTTCCTGTGCCGTCTGTAGGTTGCCGCAGCCACTCGATGGCGGCGGCTTTTTCCGTTTTCGTTGCCGTATTGCGCCGTGCTGGTAGCGGCGGAAGGTGGCCTTTTCCCGAGCCGCCTTGATTTGCGCTTGTTTGAAATGTTCGCGGTTGGACGGCACGCTGCGCTGGGTTTGCTGGGCGTTGGCGCGCGCCATGGCCTGCGCGATCAGGTCGGCGGGGTTGAAGGCGGGTTTTGGCCGACGGCTGCACGGCGGACGGCGCGGTCGGAACAACCTTTGCGGCGGCGCGGCGGGCGGCTGCTTCCCGTTCGGCACGGTAGGCTTTTTCCTCCGCGTCTTCACGCGCTTGCGGCTTTTCGTGCCGTTCCGAAACGCGCTTGCGCATGGGCAGCGGCGGCAAAAGCGCGGCGCGGTTTCCCCGCCCGACAGGCTGCGCGATTGCGCGGCAACAGTCGGCGCCGTTCGGCAGCATGTGGATGCAGTCGACGGGGCAGCGACACACAGGCCGCAGCCGGTGCATTCTTCGGCAATCACCGTGCATCAGCTTCGACGCGCCCATAATCGCATCAACCGGGCGAGGCTCGGATGCAGGCGGTGCAACCTATGCAGGCCGATTCGTCTCATCCATGCCAGTGCTTTGGCTTGGGTTTTGGCGGGCGCAACCGGCGGTTTGCCCAACAGGCCGGCGATGTCCAGCATCACGGTTCTCGCCGCCGGGGGCAGCTACAAATTGACTCGCCGCTTCGCCTGCCGCCAACGCGCGCGCCATAGGGCAGGCAGCCGTCGATATCGCATTCGCGGCATCGTTTGCGGCAGCAGGCGGTTGATTTGTTCGACGGCGGCAACAGGCATAGGTACTCGTAACTCGTAAATAAAAGGGGCATATTTTAACAGATTGATTTGAAAAAGTGTTTGCGTTTCTTTCCCTGCAAAAATACTGCTCAAAATTGGACCAAAAGTCTTAAATTTTTAATTTTAAAATGGGATGGATTTGGGTATATTTTTAAAAATTCATTGCTAAAATGTCTCAAAGAAAAAGTATAATCGCCGCTTCTTTGAAGAAAAATGCCCGATGACGATTGGACAAAAATATGCAACTGAATATCGACCGCTTTAATCGCCTCATTTCGGCGGTAAAACGCTCTGGCCCGAAGCCTTGAAGCAGCAAGACCCGCAAAATGCCGCCAGCACGGCCGTCCATCTACAAATGGCGCACGCGCGCTCGCGCCGCTGGCGCAACTGCAAAAAGCTGACCGCGCTGGCCGAGCTCAGGGGCGGCAGCGTTGGATTTGAACGCCTTTATGCAGCAGCAAACCACCTGGAGAAAAATACCATGACCACCAGCCAAAACAACCGCGTCATCATATTCGACACCACCATGCGTGACGGTGAACGGTCGCCTGGCGCATCCAGCGACCAAAGAAGAGAAAAATCCGCATTGCCCGCCAGTTGGAAAAATGGGCGTGGACGTGATTGAAGCGGGCTTTGCCGCCGCCAGCCCGGGAGATTTCGAATCGGTGAACGCGATTGCCAAATCATCACCAACGCCACCAGTCTGCTCGTTGGCGCGTGCCGTTGAAAACGATGTCCGCAAAGGCGGGAGAAGCTGTTTCCCCGCGCCGAAAAAGCGCATCCACACCTTTCATCGCCACCAGCCCCATCCACATGGAGTACAAAGCTGAAAATGAAGCCGCAGCAGGTGATTGATGCGGCGGTGACAGCGGTGAAAATCGCCAAAGAATATACGGATGATGTGGAATTTTTCCGCCGAAGACGCGGTGCGTTCCGATTTGGACTTTCTGGCTGCAAATTTTTACGGCGGTGATTGAGGCGGGCGCAACCACCATCAATATTCCCGATACCGTCGGCTACTCCATCCCTTCCGTTTGATATGAGCGTATCAGCAATATCATTAAAAGCGTGCCCAACAGCGATAAGGGTCATCTGGTCGACACACTGCCACAACGACTTGGGCATGGCGGTCGCCAATTCGCTGGCCGCCGTTCAGGCAGGCGTGCGCCGGGTGGAATGCACCATCAACGGCTTTGGGCGAACGCGCGGGCAATGCCAGCTGGAAGAAATCGTGATGGCGCGGAAAGTACGCCACGATTTGTTCGGCTTGGAAACGGGCTATCGACACCACGCAAATCGTGCCGGCATCGAAACCGGTGTCCACCATCACCGGCTATCCGATTCAGCCCAACAAGGCGGTGGTCGGCGCAAATGCCTTCGCGCACGAATCGGCATCCATCAGGATGGCGTGCTGGAAACACCCCGAAACTTTGTGAAATCATGACTCGCCGAATCGGTCGATGGGCCACCAACCGCCTGACCTTGGCAGATTGTCCATCGCAGCGCGTTCCGCAGCAAATTGGCCGAATTGGGCATCGAATTGGAAAGCGAAGAAGCGTTGAACGCCGCGTTTGCCCGCTTCAAAGAACTCTGCCGACAAAAAAACGGAAATCTTCGATGAAGACCTGCACGCGCTGGTGTCCGACGAAATGGGCAGCATGAACGCCGAAAGCTACAAATTCATCTCCCAAAAAATCAGCACCGAAACCGGCGAAGAGCCGCGCGCCGACATCGTGTTCAGCATCAAGGGCGAAGAAAAACGCGCTTCCGCCACCGGCTCCGGCCCCGTCGATGCGATTTTTCAAAGCGATTGAGAGCGTAGCAAAGCGGCGCGACCTTGCAGATTTATTCTGTGAACGCGGTAACGCAGGGCACGGAAAGCCGAAAGGGCAAACCAGCGTCCGACTGGCGCGCGGCAACCGCGTCGTCAACGGGCAGGGCGCGGATACCGACGTTTTTGGCCGTACGGCAAAAGCCTATCTGGCTGCTTTTGAGCAAGCTGGAGCTCGGCGAAGAAAAAATGAAGAGCGCAAGGTACGGTTTAACGGATTGACGCAAGATGGAGGCCGTCTGAAAGCCGATGTTTTCAGACGGCCTTTTTGGTGGATTGGAAAAATGGAAAGCCGAATATGTTTATCACGATGCCGTGCTGCTGAAAGCGGCATTGGCAGGCAGTGTGTTCAGCTTGATGTGTGGCTGTATCCGGTGTATACCCGGGCGGAAAAAAGAGGTGCGGCTTGAATTTGAGGGTTGCCGCGATGTTTCCGTGTTCGAGACACTGGCTGCGCGTAGTATGCCGCCGTTTGTGCCGGAGGACGGCGATGACGAATGCGGTTTGAGGGTGGAGGGTTTTAGCTATTACCGGTGGGGAAGTGCGGCCTTTTACTGCCCGGTTTGCCTGCGATTACCCTGCCTGTCTTGCGTTTCAATTTTTCCGTGTTGCGGGAGGCCGTCTGAAAGCTTGGGATTCAAGGTTGAAGATTGACGGGCAATATGCGGCAAATATTGCGGCTTCGCCTGTTGTGGGTTGATTTCTTCATCGATGCTGCGAAAGGCTGACGAGCGGCTGCGGTACCGTTTTGCGGACGAACTTCAATCTGTCCATTGCGTGGTCGGAAGGCCGTCTGTGCAATCCTGCGGGGTTTCAGACGGTTTTGCCCTATTCGCCCTGGTATTACAACGCAGCAACGGATAACCACGGTCATCAGTGCGGCGATAATGCCGTAGAGGAACACATCGGAACCACGGTTTTCTTGATAATCGCGCCTTCCGGAATTTTTGACGTCCAATACCGAGCATACGGCGATGATGTTGTTGATGCAGACCATGTTGCCCATCGCGCCGCCAACCGATTGCAAGGCCAGAATCAGTGTAACCGACAGACCTGTGTCAAGGGCACCTGTTGCTGAATCGAGCCGAAGGTCAGGTTGGATACGGTGTTGGAGCCGGAGAAGAATGCGCCGATCGCACCCAGATAGGATGAGAAGTACACCCAGTGTTGTCCGGCAACGGGAAGCAAATTCGCGGCCGATGATTTTCACCATCGAGTTGTCGCCGCCGACCAGCATCAGTTTTCACCATAATCAGCGCACCCATCAGGGCCAACAGCGGTTTTTTGGTTTGGTTGAAAGTGGCGACGTAGAAAGTCCAGGCATCTTTAAATTTGGTTTTGTACAGCACGATGCAGATCCAGACGGTAATTACGAATGGAATCCACGCGGGAACGTACAAGGTTTGGTATTTCTTTCCGCCACGCGAGCCGAAGATGTTGCCGAAGATGATGGTCAGCGATTCGGTAACCGTATTGTCCGGACAAGCCGGCAGGGAGAAGGCGAACCAAGGCTCGGTGCTGGTCATCAATCCTTTCAGGCCGATTTGTTTGATGCGCGTTACCACCAGCATGCCGATCAGCATACCCAGCGGTGCCAGTGCTTTGGCCACCGCGCCGAAGGACGGTTTTTCCGCATTCGGGTCTTTCGGGTATTCTTTGCTCAGGCCGATGCCGTGGTTGGCGGCAAATACGGAAATCAACAGGCCGATGGCACCTGCCACCAGCGATGGGAATTCTCGTTTACCTCGTGCCAAGATGACACAAGGGATGGTGCAGGAGAGGATGGCGATGCAGATGAAGCCGATGTTTTTACGGATTTCCTGCCATGATGTGATGAAGCTCAGGCCGATCAGCGGAATAATGAAGCCGGCGACAAAGTGGATGATGCTGGTTTGTTTTGCCGATACCATGATTTCGTCGTGGCTTTTAAATTCAGTTGGCCGAAGCGAACCATGTCGAGGTGCCGGACCGCGCCGAACGATACCGGCACGGAGTTCATTACCAGGTCAAAGATGGCGACGCGCACAGGGTTGAAACCCAGGCTCATCAGGATGGGGGCGGCAATCGCGGCGGGTGTGCCGAAGCTCGACGCGCCTTCAATCATGAAGGCGAACGACCAGCCGATAATCATCAGCTGGGCAACGGGGTTAGCTGATATTGCGAACATTTGCGGATAGTGTCGATCAGCCGGTGGTTTCCATCATGCGGTTGAACATGATGGCGCCGAAAAATCACGGTGATCGGTGAGGGTGGCGACAAGGTCGCGGCGGCAAATCGTTGGCGTTGAGTGCCAATGTCGGACTGTCGAAATAGAACATCTGAATGAGGTAGATCAGTAGCCGCCGCAACCGGTAGTGCGATATAGGACGGAACGCTGTTTTTCTTCACCATCAGCCAGATCAGCAGCACGATGGGGAAGATACTTACTAAAGCGCATAAAAATATCCTTTGAGGACAAGTTGTTGTTAATTTCATATCGCGGTCGATATGCGCTGTGCGTGCCTCTGACCGGTGTCGTGCGGCTGCTTTTTCGGACGGCGGATACGGCACGGCGCAGCCTTTATCGTATTTGTCTGCCCTCCGGACAGGCCGTCTCGAAAACCCAAACGGTTCAGTGCGAACCGTTTTCAGACGGCCTATTGCGGATAACAGGCCGTCTGAAAAATATGGCAAATTAAATTTAATGTATGAATGAAGCAGAGGGGTTTTCTAAACAGGCCGTCTGAAAGTGTTTTCAGACGGCCTGTTGCTATTTGCTTAACATCTGCTGCTTTTTCATACTCAGTTCGTGCAGCGTTTTCGCGGCGGGCTTCATCGGTTTGCGGTGATCCGTCCAGCCCAATTGTTTGCCCGGTGTCAGCATACGGAATGTGGTGGCTGCCCAGCCGAAGGCACGATAGGCCTTTTGCCGCTGAAAAATGCCGTTATACGTACGCCCAAGCCAGCGTTTCGGCCAGTATGCGATGCGCCTCGCCCGCGTATCGGGTGAGCCACTTTTTTCGTCGGGCGAGCGTTGGGCTTCTTCGCGCAGGCGGCGCATTTGCGCAGGTAATCGGGAATTTTTACCGGACAAACTCATCGCACGCGCCGCACATGGTGCAGGCGGTCGGCAGGTCGCGAGTAGCGTCCAAACCCAACAGGTGCGGCGAAATGATTTCGCCGATGGGGCCGGGGTAGGTCGTGCCGTAGGCCGCGCCGCCAGATGCGGGTGTAAACCGGGACAGTGGTTCATGCACGCGCCACAACGGATACATTGCAGGGTGCGGCGCATTTGCTCTTCGGCATAGGCTTGGCTGCGGCCGTTGTCCAGCAGCACCAAGTGCATTTCCTGCGGGCCGTCGAGTTCGCCGCTGCGGCGCGGGCCGGTAATCATGTTGAAATAGGTCGTAATGTTCTGACCGATGGCCGAACGCGGCAGCAGGCTGTAGCAAAGGCGGAACGTCCGACAGCTTAGCACGACTTTTTCAATGCCGGTAATCGCGATATGTACAGGGCGGCACGGTAGTGCTCAGGCGGCCGTTGCCCTCGTTTTCGACCAGGCACAGCGTTCCCGTTTCGGCGACGGCGAAATTGACGCCGCTCAGGCCGACATCTGCCGTGCGGTATACGTCGCGCAGGGCTTGGCGGGCGAAGCCGGTCAGTCGGTCTACGTCGTCGGTCAGCGGTGTGCCGAGGTTTGCGTGGAACAGTTCGCTGACTTGTTCTTTGGTTTTGTGAATAGCGGGCATCACGATGTGGGTTGGTTTTTCCCCGCCATTTGAACGATGAATTCGCCCAAATCGCTTTCTACCGCTTTTCACGTCGTTGTCGGCTGGGGTCATGGTTCAGCTCGATTTCTCGCTGACCATGGATTTGCCTTTGACCATCAGTTTGCCGTTGTGCGCGCTGACGATGCCGTGAATGATTTTCGCAGGCTTCCGCAGGCGTTTCCGCCCAGTGTACTTTCACGCCCAAACGGATCAGGTTTTCTTCCAGCTGCTCCAATAAGTCGGGCAGGCGGGACAGGGGAACGCTGACGGATGTGTCGCAAAGGCGTGCAATAATTGCAGTTCTTCGTCTCGACAATACGGCCTTGCGTTTGGTCATGCAGCATGTCCATACCGTGCGCAGGCTTTTTGCGCAGGGGTTTGTCGGACAGGGCGTCTTTCGCGTTTTGCTTGAAGGTTTCCGGTTTCGGATGGAAATGTATGGTTTGCGTACTACGCCGCGTCCTCCAGGTCTGCCGGGTTGATGTGGGGCGGTACGAGTGCGAGTACCACCAAATCGCGCGGGCCGTGCGCGCCGTAGGCCAGGGTCAGTTGGATGTCTGCGGTTTTTGACGGGCCGGATACCAATACGACGTTGGTCGGCATGCCGTCGGCCATTTTTCCCGCTCATGGCGTGGTGGAAGGTGTTGCAGTACATTTTTGCCGCATCAAACAGGCAGAAGTGTACCGGCGGAACTCAGGCTTTGGCTGCGCGGGCTTCAACGTCCGGCCGCAACATCAGCGTGCCAGTGAGGGCGATGCCGCAGCAGGCGGAGGTAAAACCTGCGTCGATGTCGGCAAAGTAACTGTCTTTCCAATCTTCAATCGGTTTGCCGAAGGATTTGACTTCGATATCCGAGGCCGTCTGAAAAGCACGTTCGGCGGTTTGGCCGTGCTCGGTCTTCAGAGGCAGTAGGATGTTTTTCAATCCTTTTTCTCCGGCTACGCGCACCATGGTTTGCGGCTGGTTTCGGGCGTTACCCAGTAGATTTCGGTTTTGACCGCCCGCATGGTTTTCGCCCAGTGTTTGCGCGTTCGGTTTCGCTGTCCCATTCCGTGAGGTTTCGCGGTAGTATTCGTCCACCTTCGGTTCGATCATCGGGTAGGCGTTGGCCTTTCTCAGTTTGGCTAAGATGTTGTCGCGTGCGCTCATGCTTTGCCTCCCGTGCGTTCCAACAGGAAGGTGGCAATGTGTTTGGGCTTGGGCATGCCGGGTTCGTCTTTGGCGATTTTGCCGCCGATATTCATCATGCAGCCCGCATCGGCACTGACGATTTCCACCGCTTCAGTTGCCTTTTTAACGAGGCTACTTTGTCGGCCACCATCGCACCGGAAATGTCAGGCTGTTTGATGGAGAATGTGCCGCCGAAGCCGCAGCATTCGCTTTCGTGGTCGTGTACCACGCGTTCGACGTTTTTCAGGCTGTCTATCAGTTTCCAACCTGTGATGTGCACGCCCATTTCGCGCCGTGCGCCGCAGGAGGTGAACGGCTACTGATGTTGTCGCCTTTGACTTCGGGCGCATAGCCGATATCCAGCAGTGAAGTGGGTGAATTCGACCACGCGGTCGGCCACTTTTTGCGCTTGCGATTCATACCGGCTGCCTTTGAATACGTCCGGCCAGTGGTGTTTCATCATGCCGCCGCAGGAACCGGAAGGCACGACTATCGGCCAGTTTCTGGGGAACAGGTCCAGTTGGGCTTTGGCGATTTCAAAGGCTTTTTCGGATGCCCCTGATGTGAAGGCGGGTTGTCCGCAGCAGCTTTGCGCCATCGGGAAATGCACGCGGATGCCTTGCTGCTCGATCAGCGTATCGCATCCATACCCGCTTCGGGCATGAAAATGTCCAGCAGGCACGTTGAAAATACACATCGGCAGGTTTGCCGCCGACAGTGGGTTCGGTATTTGTGTTCATGGTTTGGCTTTTTGGTTTGTGTTTTGCAATTGGTCAGACCAATTTTGTGGAGTAGGGGTTACTTTAAGCAATCTTATGTAAGCGGTCAGTGGCATGTGGGTTTTTATGTTTTTAACCTGATATAAGGTTTTTGCGGGAAATTAAGTAAAATTGACGACAATCAGGCCGTCTGAAAAATCTGTCGAGCGCCATAAGCGGAGGAGGTGTGATGCAGAAAGAAAAACGGTCGGCAGACGGTGTCGGTCTGGCACAGACTGCCGATATTCTTGAGGAACGGATTTTGCAGAATATTTATCCGGTGGGCGGGAAGCTGCTCCCGGAACGGCAGTTGGCGGAAGAGTTCGGTGTGTCGCGCCAGTCGTTGAGAGCGGCTTTGCGGATTTTTGTCGGCGCGCGGGATGCTTTACGCGCGGCAGGGGGACGGGCATTATGTTTCCGCGCGGTGAATCAGGCTTCAACCGGCTGGGAGGAGGTAGCAGGGCACGATATAGCTGACGAGGTATTGGATTTCCGCCGCGCGTGGAGGGTTTGCTTGCAGGTCTGGTGGCGCAGCGGCGGACGGAGCGGATTTGCAGCGTTCTGCGCTATTGGCTTGCGGAGTTGAGTCGGCTTTACGGCAGCATGATTCGGAACGGCAGGCGGCGGCCGATGCGGCGTTTCATCAGGTTGTGGCGGAATCGGCGCATAATGTGATGTTCACGCGCCTGTCGGAGAGTTTGTTGCGTTTGCCGAAGGGCATACGCGGCGTAATTTTGGCCAATATGCTTTGCCGCCGACCGTTACGCGCAGTTGTCGGAACAGCATGAGGCGATTTTCCGCGCCATTGAGAGGCAGGACGCATCGGCGGCGCAACGGGCGGCAGTAGCCCATTTGGATTATGTTCGGCGCAGTTTGTATCGATGATGCGGAACGGGCGGCGCGCGAGGCTGTGTCGGCGGCTCGGGCCGAGAATGACGTTCAGGGGCGTGTCGTCGAAACCGTTGCGGGCGGTGGGAATGATGATCGTGCGGCAATGCTGTGCAGGCGCAGGTTGCTGGCTGTTAGCGGCGTTGTTTTTATCCGGAACCGAAAGGCAGTAATTTCTAAAGTATCGGAAACGTCTGCCCAATCGGCTTTTATTGGGTTTCAATGTTCTGCGGTTCGCCGTTTGGACGAATATTGGTTAATCCGTTGCCGCTGATTTGCCGGATAATGCCGAAAAAGGCTGTCTGAAAACTGCTTGCACAGTTTTCAGACGGCCTGATAGTGGCACGGGATTATTTCAAACTTCCTTCAAGCCTTGTATCTTGTCCTGGAATAAGGTTTCGTCGAGGTTCAGGCCATGCGTTTTTGGCCACTGTGGCGAATTTCTGCATGCCGGCTGAATATATCCTGGCTGCCCGCACGCATATCGTTTTTGGGCGGACAGCATTGTACTTTTTGCTGTTGAAGTCGGCATTGATTGCGGTTCTCAGCCGTTACCATCAAAACCTCCGGCCAGTTTTAGTTTTGGATGGAGCGGCCTTCGTCGCTTTTTCAGTTTGAGGGCTGAGTTTTGGGGCGGCTTTTTCTGTGAGGGCGAGCTGGTCGCGCAAAAACGCCGCGGACATCTTCTTCATTCTTCGCCTGGCTGATGCGTTGTTGGTATTCGGCTTCAGATTCGGGTGGAATCCGGCATCTTTTAATGCGCCGGCAATGGAGATTAAGTCGGATTGTTGCGGATTGCCGCAGGCGGCAAGTGCGGCGATGCTGCCGATAATCAGCAGGAAACGGCTGATTGTGCGGGGTGATTTGGGAGAGGATTTTATTTTGCATGATGATTTCTTTCTCAGTAAGGATAAGGCGGGGCGTTATTGTAACGGAAGGCTGGAAAAATACAGGCCGTCTGAAAGAGATTTTTCAGACGGCCTGTCTGCCCGTTGATGTTTAACGTCTGGCCAATACGGCTCCGGCGAGGTAGGAACGTACGCCGGCGGTAATCGCGTCGGCGCACTGGTGGCGGAAGACCATGCCGCTGAGTTTTGCGCTCTTCTTCCGGATTGGAGAGGGCGGTTTCCGCGCGATGGATCGGGATGTCGGCGCGCGCAGGACGGCGAAGTTGGCCTGATCGATGTCGCCTTTGTGCAACTTGTTGTATTTGCCCAATCTGTTCACAGCACTTTTTGCCCAAAAATCGCGCTGTCTTTGTTGGTAACGGTTTGGGTCATGTCGAGGATGGTGCTGTCGATGTCTTCTGTTTGCCGCCGAGCCCGGACGCCGCCGATGGCGTCGGCATTGTTTTGCGTTTGCGCGAGGAATTTTGGCTGCGGCGCTACTGGCACCTTTTGGTGCTGAGGGTGTAAACGCCGGTGCCGCGCGCGCTGGGCTGGTGAATGCGTCGGCGTGGATGGAGATGAAAAGGTCGGCGTTCAGTTTGCGCGCTGACCACGCGTACGCCCAGCGGGATGAAAAACGTCTTCGTTGCGTGTCATATAGACTTTGTAGCCCATGCCTTCCATGCGTTTTTGGTTTCGCGCGGCAATGGAAAAGGACGACGTCCTCTCGCGCAGGCCGCTCTTGCCGATGGCGCCAGTCTTCGCTCGCCGTGCGCCGATCGAGCACGATAACCGGCTGGCGGCTATGTCTGCGGTCGGCCGGTGGGGAGGCGGGTATCGTCCGGCGTTTTTGGTCGTTTTCGGCGGCTTCGATACTTCGGGGGCGGCTGTACCGGCGGGTGCCGCTGCCTCGTGCCTTGGTTGCTGATTTTTGCCTTTTTGAGTAGTCTTCCAACAGTGCCATCAGCGGGTCGTTGGCATCTTGGGCGTGCATCGGGTGGAGGTCGGCAACCAGGCGGTGTTTGAAGCAGTATTACGGGCGCGAGGGTGATGCGGATTGACGTCGGTTTTCAGGTCGATGACGATGCGTACGGTGTCGGCGGTGTTTGACCGACGCGGATGATGCCTATGTGAGGATCGCTGCGTTGGACTTCTGCTGTTGATGCCCTGCAAAACTTCATTAAGCTGCACGCCTGAGGTCGAGTACGAGGCGGCGGGGTTGTCGAGGTGAAGTAGGTGTATCTGCAGCTTTTCCGTCGATTCCAGCGTGATGCGGCTGTGGGCGTTGGTCACCAGATGCGGACGGCGACAAACTGCGGGGCGGCTTTTGGCGAAAGCGGCCGGTGTAACGGTAAACAGCAGGTCTGCGGCGGCGCTGTGGACTATTTGGCGGCGGGTAAATTTTTTATCCATGCTTCTAAACTTCTTTGGCCGTTTTCGGTTTGTGCGGATAGGGAGGCATTGCGGCCGTTGGCGCAATGCGTCAGGGTGAGTGTCAGGTCGGCGGGCGGAGTGAAGTTTCCGCCTTTTGCGGCCACTCTATCAGGCAGACGGTGTTGCCGCCGGTCAAATCGTCCAGACCCGCGTCTTCCCATTCCTCCGGCGCGGAGAAGCGGTAGAGGTCGAGTGCAGGGTAAAGCGGGGCAGGGGGTAGGATTCGACGATGGCGTAGGTGGGGCTTTTGACCGCACCTTCAAAACCGAGCGCGCGCAGCAGGCTGCGGGTGAAGGTGGTTTTGCCCGCGCCCAATCCGCCTTCGAGCCAAACCGTCAGCGGTGCGAGAGGCCGTCTGAAAACGCGTACGCGAAAGCGGCGGTGGCGGTTTTCCATCCGGCAGGAAAAACGGGCGTGCGGGAAACGGACATGTCGGCCTGACCCTGAAAAAGCACGGATTATGCGTCAAACCGCCGCCCTTGCAAACCTTTTGAAACGGCAGAAACGGCAAACTACCCGTATTCCCCGGACAAGCGGCAGGCAAACGGCGTGAAAGGCGTTTAGGCGCGGAAGCGGTTTGGCAGAATGCGCGTCAGACGGCCTCTTTCGGCTGATTGTTATGAATACCCAACCAACGCCCCATCGGCGTTTTTGATTCCGGCGTCGGCGGCCTGACCAACGTGCGCGCCCTGATGGAACGCCTGCCGCTGGAAAACATCGTTTATTTCGGCGACACCGCCCGCGTGCCCCTACGGCGTGAAGTCGCGGGACGACCATCGAAACCTTTACCGCCCAAATCGTCGGCTTCATGCTCGAACACGACGTAAAGGCACTTGTCATCGCCTGTAACACCATCGCGGCCGTGGCCGGGCATAAAGTACGGCAGATGGCGGGCAATATGCCGGTTTTGGACGTAATCAGTGCCGGGGCGCAGGCGGCGTTGGTCACCACGCGTAACAACCACATCGGCGTGATTGCCACCAACACCACGGTAAACAGCAACGCCTACGCGCGCGAAATCCACCGCCGCAATCCCGCCGCGCGCGTGCAATCGCAGGCCTGTCCGCTGTTCGTACCGTTGGTGGAGGAGGGCTGGCTGGATCACGAAGTTACCCGCCTGACCGCGCGGGAATATTTGAAGCAGCTGTTGGCCGAAGACGTGGACACGCTGGTGTTGGGCTGCACCCACTATCCGCTGCTCAAGCCGCTGTTGCAGCAGGAAGCACCGCAGCTGCAACTGGTCGATTCGGCACTGACCACCGCCGAGGCCGTCGCCCAAGCCTTGCAGGCCGAAGGGCTGCTTAACGACGGTACGGGGCAGACCGCCGACTACCGTTTCTACGTCAGCGATATCCCGCTGCGTTTCCAAAACCATAGGCGAACGCTTTTTGGGGCGCAGTTTGCAGCAGATTGAAATGGTGTCGCTGGGCTAGGGGTTTGAGCTGGCCGCTACGGTCTCCGCATCTGTTCACTAAAAAGCGGCAAATTCGAGTGTCCGACCTTAACTGCGGTTTTTGCCTGAATTTGCCGCTTTTTAGCCAAAATCCGCTTGAAAACCGGCGGTCAATAACTCTTTGGGCTGTTGGTGTTTGTTTGATAGAGGCCGTCTGAAAAACCCGTATCGCAGGGTTTTTCAGACGGCCTCGATTTTGTATTGCGCCTACTGCGCTTCAGGCCTCGGGCAGCTTTCGGTGCGCGGTTTGAGTTTCTGATAGGCCTCGCAGGCGCGCAGAGGTCGGGGTAGAGGTTTTTGAAATACGGCGAGGCGTGGATTTGCTTCGCGTAATAGTTCAGCGAAGAAGGGTGTAGTGATAGAGTTTTTCCAGCCATTCGGCCGCTTTTTCGGTATTGCCCTCGCGGTATTCGTAGAGGGCGTATTGATAGGCGGTGGCGTAGGGCGGTGCCGCAGGCGCGTTTGGTCGCTTCCGCCGCCCAGGGGCGGATTTTCCGGGTCGAGCGGCGTGCCGCGTCGGTCAGCGAGAGGTCGGCGTAGTAGGCCAGCAGCGGTTCGGTACGCGATGCGTTCCAATCCCGAAACTTTGCGGACGACTCTTCGGCGGTGTCGGTTTTCACAGGCGGTCGAATTTTCACCAAATCGTTGTAAACGAAGCCGAGTTTGACGATGCCGCAGATGATGAGGAAGGCCGCGGCGGCAGGGCAGCATGGCTTTGATGCCGTAGCCCGTCCGAATGCGGGTTTCAGACGGCGTGATGCTCATCACTGACGGCAAAGGCGGTTAGGAAATAGATGTACCACAACGGATATTCAACTGTTGACACAGGCTGAGCGGTCATCAGTGCGAGCGGCAGTATGCTCGGAGGAAGCAGGCCGTCTGAAATACGGCCATATCACCCGCACAGCGCGCCGCCGAACACCAGCAGCGTGCCGACCAGCCCCATTTCGGCCAACAGCTGCAAAAACGATGTTGTGCGAATGGGTAAACAACACGCTGATGCCGTTGGGGCTGAAAACCGTTGGGGAAAACTGCCGCGCAAAGGGAAGCCCGAGGAATAACTGTCCCAGCCGTGCCCCACAGCGGCGCATCTTTGAACACGCGCCAGGCGTTGCGCGTTATCGAGGTCGCGGGCGACGGCGAAAAGAGCTGCCCTCCATCCGCTGCAAGGCGGTTTCCACTGACTGATGCCCAGCCAGCCCAAGACGGCGTTCAGCGAAAACTGCACCGCCACCACCATACCAGCGCAAACAAAGTAATCAATAGCAGGCGGTTGCCTCGCGCCCCCTGCCGCCACCGCCAAAACAGGCCAGCAGGCCGACGGCTACATACAGCAAAAATCGTGCGCGAATTGATCCAGCTCTATCGTGCCCGACAGGAACAGCACCGCCGCCCCGCCGAGAGGGCGCAGGCGGCGTTGCGACCACAACCACGCCGCCGAAAAGCAGGCCCCACATCAGGTAATGCCCCAATGATTGCGCTGCTACCGAGCTGGCTCGGTAATATTATGTCGCCCCCAAGGCCAGATAACCCGTGAAATGGCTTGTCCAACCCGCATACCGCATTACCGCCACCGCCGCCTGCAGGCAGCCGCCGATCAGCAGAACCCAGGCCAGCGCGGCGGTAACCCGCTCCTCGCCCGCAGCGAGGCCCCAGCCCGGCAGGCCCATGCCGCCAGCGACAGCACGACGAACGCCCAGGCCGCCATATCGCTCATGCGCTGGATAATCCAGCCCCATCACCCGCGCCCGCACATGCCAAAAGGCCCGCCAGCAAGAGGAAATATACCGTTCAGGCGCGGCGGCAATACATTCAGACGGCCTTGTGGCGAAAGTCAGCAGCACCAACAGCAGCGCGAACACCAGCGAACCGCTTTCCAAATAAAAACCGCTCAAAGGCCCGACGCGCAAAATCGATAAAAACGGCACCGCCGCAATCAGGAAAAAGGCGGACAGCAGCCAGGCAAACGCCCACGCGCCGCCCTTGTTGGTTAGGGGAAAAATCATCACGCATGAGTACGCTCCCCGAATCCGTTTGCATACAGCAGGCAGGAAACGAAATACAGCGAAACTGAGCACCACTGCCCCTGCCGCACACCACCGTCCGGCGGGCGTATGGTCAAACAACGCATCACCGCCTCGGCGAAATACAGCAGAATCATCATGCGCGACCACTGAAACGCTACACGCGGCCTTTCAGTACCCCCGCCAGCGGCAGGCAGTAGACAAAGCTTTCAAAGCCAGCCAGGAGCTGCCCCGCGCAACGGCGCGAACCACAATTCCCAGGCCAGGGCACAGCGCAATCAAGGCCGACAGGCTGAACGCCGCCAAACGTTGCGGCAGAAGGGCATGATTGGTTTTATCCATTTTCAAATCTTTATATCCATAACGGTTGCGGACAGGCCGTCTGAAAACGCCGCCTGCGCAGAGGGTGCGGCAGCCGCGGCATGCCGAACGGGGCTTCCGCAGGAGGCGCGGTTGTTGCGAAAGTTAAAATGAAGCCGGCGGACGGCGGATTGCAGCGCCCGCCGATGGCGGGAAAAAGCATAAACGCAGCGTCCGAGCAGGCGCGCATTAGTAGGCCAAGGCCGTCTGAAAACAAGCATCCAGCGGGCAGGTGGTTCCGGGACGGACGCGCGCCCGCCTCTGCGCGGGCGCGGTTTTCAGACGGCCTGTTTCAATCCCGTCATGCAGCAGGGTATATGCGGCTCTATTTTCAACAAAGGCTGTCTGAAACCTTTGCCGAACATTGTGTGCGCACAAGATTGGGCAAAGGTTTTGATCGAAAAACGACCGCGCCGCCCGTCGGCGTTCCGGCGTTTCCGGTGTGGAAAACCCCCGCTTCCCGGCTTGAGCCGCGGTTTGGCCTTTGCCGCCGCGTTTCCCGCCGAAGCAGTGTTTCAGACGGCCTGCTTCACGGAATCCCTATGCTGAAAAAACTCTGGCGCAAAGTGGCGGGCAAACCCGCCGCCGAAGCCGTCAAAACCGTCCTGCCGTTCGAGCGGCACGGCTACCGCCGACCATATCAGCTTCGCTGCCGAAAAAGTCGTCTCACGCCTGCAACAGGCCGGCTATGAAGCCTATGTGTCGGCCAGTGCGCAGTGCGCGACCTCCTGATCGGCGCGGGAACCGAAAGACTTCGACGTCGCCACCAACGCCACGCCCGAAGAAGTCCGCGCCGTCTTCCGCCGCAGCCGCATCATCGGCCGCCGCTCCGCATCGTCCACGTCACGGTGGGGCCAGAAACCATCGAAGTCACCACCTTCCGCGGCGGCGTAAAGGCAGTGCAGAAACGAACAGGGTCGGATTATGAAGGACAACACCTACGGCACGCTGGCCGAAGATGCGGGGCGGCGCGACTCACCTGCAACGCCCTCTATTTCGACCCCGTGAAAGGCGAAATCATCGATTTCCACAACGGCGTCGAAGATGTCAAAGCCCGCAGGCTGGTGATGATAGGCGACCCGGCCGAACGCTATCAGGAAGACCCCGTCCGCATCCTGCGAGCCGTCCGCCTGGCGGGCAAACTCGGCTTTACGGTGGAAGAACGCACCGCCGCACCGATTGCCAAATACGCAGGCCGTCTGAAAGAAGAGCCGCCCGCCCGCCTGTTTGACGAAATCATGAAACTCCTCTTTTCAGGCTACGCCCGCCGCTGCCTCGACCAGTTTCACATTGGGCATCGACACCCCCATCCACCCGCTGCTCGACGCATTGCAGCAGGCATCGCGCAGCGGCAGGCCGAGCGCTGGTAACCGCCTCCCCGAAAAAAACACCGACGAACGCCTGCGCGCCGACAAATCCGTTTCCGTCGGCTTCGTCCTCGCCGCCCTGATGTGGGAACCGCTCAACGGCTATTGGCAAAAACGCATGGAACGCGGCGAAAAGCCTCTCCGCCCTGACGGAAGCCATTGCCGAACTGCGCGAAACCATGGAAAAAAGGCTGGGCGTGCCGCAAAACACGCCGCCACCATGCGCGAAATCTGGGTATTGCAGCCCCAGTTCGACAACCGGCGCGCGGCGCACGGCCGCACCGCTCTGCTGGCGCAGGCACGGTTCCGCGCCGCCTACGACTTCGCATGCTGCGCGCCCAGCTGCCGGCAAGCCGCCCGCGAACCGGCCGACTGGTGGACGGCATTCCAACATGCCGACGAAACCGAACGCGCCGCCGCGACCGCCGCCGCCCCGCAAAACCCGCACGAAGGCACGAAAAACGCCGCCGCCCGCGCAAACGCAAAAAGCGGCAACGCCGCCGAAGCCTGACTGCGGCCGACAGACAAAGGCCGTCTGAAAACCGATTTTCCGCAAACTGTCTTTCAGACGGCCTCAAATACCCTTCCAACCGATTAACCTTATTTACAGGAAACCCAAAATGGCAGCCCACAACATCCAAAAAGTCCTGTCCGTGCACCACTGGACGGACGCTATTTCCCTTCACCACCTGCACCCGACGAATCCCTGCGTTTTGAAAAGCACGGCCAGTTCGTCATGGTCGGTCTGATGGTGGACGGCAAACCGCTGATGCGCGCATACAGCGTCGCCAGCGCGAACTACGAAGAACACCTCGACTTTTTCAGCATCAGTGCGCAGGACGGCCCCCTGACCAGCCGCCCTGCAACACCTCAAAGTCGGCGACGAAGTCCTCATCAGCAAAAAGCCCACCGGCGACACTGGGCTGGTAGCGACCTCAATCCCGCAAACACCTCTACCTACTTTTCCACGGCACAGGCATCGCCCCTTCCTAGCAGTTACCAAAGACCCTGAAATCTACGACATGTTTGAAAAAGATTTCTGGTGCACGGCGCGGCACAAAAAGATTTGCCTATTACGACCGTTTCACCAAAGAATTGCCGAACGACGAATACCTGAGCGAAATGATCCGTGAAAACCGATTTACTACCCCATTGTTTCCCGCGAAGACTACGAACACCACGGCCGCCTGACCGACCTGATGGAAAGCGGCAAGATGTTTGAAGACATCGGCTCGCCCAAAATCAACCCGCAGGACGACCGCGCCATGCTGTGCGGCAGCCCCGCCATGCTGAAAGACACCTGCCGCGTACTGAACGATTTCGGCCTGGTCGAATCACCCAAAGTCGCGTGCGCGGCGATTTCGATTGAACGCGCGTTCGTCGATCAGTAAGCCGCCCCAGCCTCATAGGCCGTCCCAACGCCGCCCCGAAAACCGCATTCCGGCTTCAGGGGCGTTTGTATTGCAAAAACAACGCAGACACTGTTAATCTGCCGCCGCCGCTAAACAGAATGGGATAGTGAATCTAAATTTAAACCAGTACAGTGTTGGCTCACCTTGCCGTACTATTTGTATCGTCTGCGGCTCGCCGCCTTGTCCTGATTTTAAATTTAATCCACTATATAAAGATACATATGTTTACGCTAGTTTTTCCTCAATCGGGCGAAAAGGCAAAAGCTGACTATAATCGTGAGGCAATTCCCTGGCACCCGCCGTTTCACGAAAGGACGAAACAATGACCATGAAACCACTTATGCGGCAGATATTATCGCCGCCAGCCTCCTTCCCGCCATCGGCGCGGAAGCGCGGGGACGGCAAACCAGAAGAAAGCCACCCGCGTCCGGCGCGGCGGCAGGCGCGGTCAGGCGGCTGCTGGTAACGACGGACAAAGCGCGGTTATCGGCGCAGTGGCGGGCGGATTGCGTGGCAACGCCTGCCTCACAATACATGAACCAAAAAGACGGCGACATCGCTTGGCGCGACCAACGCTACCGCGAAGCCCGCCGCTATGGTTGCGGTTACGGCGACCACTACCGCGAGGCGCGTTATAAAAAGGGCAAACACCACTATCATCGCAAACACCGCGACTGGGACGATGATTACGATGATTGGGACGATTACGACGACGATTAAATCCGCCGTATAAATATCGCAAAGAAAGGCCGTCTGAACAATCTGCTTTCAGACGGCGCACTATGGCCGGAACCCTGTCGGGCCGGTTCCGCCATTTCCAACGCCCGCTTGATGTCCACGGCAACGAGCGCGAGAGACGCCTCCTGCATGGTTTGACGCCGACGAGCTGCTCCGCCATTTCCATGGTCAGGCGGTTGTGGGAGATGTAGAGGAACTCGGTTTGCGCCGACATTTCTTTGACCAGGTTGCAGAAAACGCGAGGTGTTGGCGTCGTCCAGCGGGGCGTCGACTTCGTCCAGAAGGCAGAAGGGGGCAGGGGTTGAGGCTGAACAGGGCGAACACGAGGCTCATGGCGGTGAGGGCTCGCCGCCGGAAAGGAGGTGGATGGTGCTGTTTTTCTTGCGCCGGGCGGGCGCGCCAGTGATGGACACGCCAGCGGTCGGAGGTCTTCGCCTATCATTTTGAGGGTGGCTTCGCCGCCGCCGAACAGGGTCGGGAAGAAGGTTTGGACTTTGCCGTTGACGGCGTCGAGGTTTCTTTGAAACGCTCTTTGGTTTTTGTCGTCGATTTGGGCGATGGCTTCTTCCAAAAGGGGTGATGGCGGCCTGCACGTCTCGCTTTGGCTGCGGTAGTAGCCGTCGCGTTCGCGCGCTTCTTCGAGTTCTTGCAGGGCGGCGAGGTTCGACGGCGCCGAGGGCTTCGATTTGCTGGGTAGGCTGCCGATGCTGCTGTTCAATACTTTCGGCGATTCTTTTCGCCAACGCTCGAGCGCGTCCAAAATCGGCGGCGCGTTCGGTCAGGTTTTGATGGTAGCGTTTGGCGTTAATCAGAACTCCTGCTGCTGCAACAGGGCGGTTTGGGTGGCGGCCTGAAGCTGCGGCAGCGGTTACAGGGTTTGTACGCGGGCGTACTGCTCCCTGCCCTGCTCCTGAATCTGCGCGAGTTTTTCCGCACGGCGATGTATTCTTCATCCGAGCGTGTGCACGGCTTCGGTCAACTCGTCGAGCTTGGTGTGCTGCTCGTCGCTTTTGGAACTCGGTTTCATAGGCAAGGGCAGCTCTTGCTGGCGTTCCTGCCAGTCCAGGGGTTTGCTGTTCGAGCCGGGCAATTTGCTGCTGGTAATTTTGTTTTTGCTGGTTGAGCTTGTGGACGGCGACTTCGGCAAGCCCGCATTGGCGGTTGGCTTTCCAACAGGGCAAGCTGCGCCTGTTTCAGACGGCCTTGCTGCTCTTGGCGGCTGTGCGCGGTGGTTTGCTGTTGGTGTTCGAGTTCGGCGGCGGCTTCCTGCAAAGTAACGATGTCGTCTGAAAGCCCGTCGGACGTGTGTTGCAACACGGTCTGTTCTTCCGCCAACTGCGCCAGTTCGCGCTCGATGTGTTCGCGGCGGATTTGCCTTGGTTGGTGCGCGCCAAGAGTTCGGCGGCGTTGCCGCTGCTGGCTGTATTGGCGCGTGTGCTGCTGTTGCTGCTGCATCAGGTTTTATGTTGCACTTCGGACGAGCGCACGGCTGCTTCCGCCTGTTTGAACGCGGCTTCGGCGGCGGAAAGTTCGGGGGCGAGGTTTTCCAGTTCGGACGCGATGCCGTCAAGGCGCGCTTTTTGGGCAATCAGGCTTTCCTGCGCGGGTTTGGCATAGAGCAGGACGCTGACCTTATCAATCTGATGGCCTTCGGGCGTGAGCCAGATTTGGTGTGCGCCCAAATCGTTTTGATGCGCGAGGGCGTAGCCCAAATCGGGCGCGCACAATACGCCGTCGAGCCAGTGGTGCAACGCCGTCTGAAACGGCGGCTGCGCTGGTTGGTTCAGCAATGCCTGTACGGGCAGGGATTTTTTGATGCCGCCGGAGAGGTCGTCTGAAAGCCACGCCGCCTGCCCCTGCGGCAACGGCACGGGCGGCACGAAGCCGTGTGGCACGGCGCGGGCGTGCAGGCGTTCGGCAAGGATGACGGACAAGGCGTGTTGCCACTCGGCGGGCGCGGTGATGTGTTGCCACAGTTGCGGCGCGGCGGCGTGGTCGGTTGCCTGCCAGAAGTCGGCGGCTTCCTGCTGTTGCGACAGGATTTGCGACAACGCCTGCCTGCGCGCAAGGCAATGTGTTGCTGCTTCAGGCTTGGAGCGGTCTGAGGCCGTCTGAAACGCCTCGCGGGCCGCGTGTAAGGCTTCTTCGGCGGCAATGATTTGTTCTTCGTAATGCTCTTGCTGGCTTTGCAACAAGGCGGCGGCTTCCTGCGCGGCGGCGGTTTCCGCTTCGTCGGGCGGGTTCAGCGCTTAGTTTTCCTGTTTCAGACGACCTTTGCGCTCTTCGTGCTTGGCAACGGTTTGTTCGGCATGGGCAGCTGCTGCTGCTTCAACGCCAGTTCGCGGCGGATGCGGTTTGCCTCGTCCTGCTGGGTTTGGAAGGCGGCGTTAAGCGTGGCTTGGGCTTCTTCCAATTCGGGCAGACGCTCTTCGTGTTCGGCAACCTGCATCGCCCTCCGCCAACTCGGTTTGCTTTTCTTCGGCCTGCAACTCGTTTTCTTCAAGCTGTACGCGGATTTGCTGCTGCTCTGATGGATACGCTGCATCTGCGCCTGCGCTGCCTGCTTTGTCGCGTTCGATGCGTTGATGCAGGTTTTGCTGATGGCGGTTGTTCTTCCAGACGGGCAATCTGCTCGCGCAACACGCCGCGTTTGTTGCTCAATTCGCTGTACCGCCTGCTGCTGCGCCTGTTCGGCGGTCTGCCGGCGTGTACTCGATCGTTTAACGCCCTGAACCTGCGCGGCGGTTTCGTCCTGCTGCGCCCGCAAAGATGATGCGCGGTCGCCTTATCGGCGGCGGCAAGCGATTGCTGCGCGATTGGGCGCATCGAGCAAATCACCTGCTGGCGGTTCAACTGCGCGGTCAGGGATCGCAACGCTCGGCAGTTTCGGCTGTTTCCAGCTTCTCCACCTGACGCGCCAATTCGTTCTGCAACGTCCAAACGCTGCAAACTGTCGCGCGTGTCTTTCAGACGACCTTCCGTCTCCTTGCGGCGTTCCTTATATTTGGGCACGCCCGCCGCTTCCTCGATATAAGCGCGCAACTCCTCCGGCCGCGCTTCGATGATGCGCGAAATCATCCCCTGCTCGATAACGGCATAACCGCGCGCGCCCACGCCCGTACCCAAAAAACAAATCGGTAATGTCTCGGCGGCGCACGGTCTGATTGTGTGATGAAATAGTCGTCGATCTGCCCGACGCGTCAGCTGCCGTTGATGCTCACCTGGCATACTGCCCCTCACGCACCCTGCAAACTGTGGTCGCTGTTGTCAAACACCAGCTCCACCGAAGCCCTCGGCGCAGGACGGCGCGTCGCCGCACCGTTAAAAATCACGTCCTGCATACTCTCGCCGCGAAGCTGCTTCGCCGAAGCCTCGCCCAACACCCAGCGCACCGCGTCAATCATATCTGACTTGCCGCAGCCGTTCGGCCCGATAACCGCAACAAGCTGCCCCGGCACATGAATCGTGGTCGGGTCGGTAAAAGATTTGAAGCCGGAGAGTTTGATATGGGTCAGGCGCATGGGATAAGGACGGGGAGAAAAAGCGGGGTATTCTAAATGAAAACAAAAATCTGTCAGATAACAGGGATTTCGGCATGTTAAATATGGAGGTTAAATAACATGGTAATAACATTACAAGTGATTTTATAAAATAAACCCGCTTGTCTCATAATAAACTCGCCGTTTAATTCCACCAAGGGTAAACGGAGTGTAAATTCGTCATATCATGTAGGATAAAAGTGAATCTAATTGTGCCCGTTGTTTTTGAGTTGTGCTCAGTAGATTAAAATTTGATAACTCTATTCCACTGGCGGTTGTTTTTTACCGCTGCGCCATAATTTATATGGCATAGCATTTGAAAAGTCGGCTGGTGGTCTCATATTAACATGGTATTAAATTATATAAACTGGAGTTTATGGGCGAATGAAAACGTGTAATAAAAATTAGCCTGCTGGTTTTTATCTGTAATCTTGCAGGTTGTTCACCAGCGGTCAAAGGAAAGATGGGCTGATGTTGTGGATGGTGGATGCGTTAGCACGGATGTGCCGACGAGATAGGGCATCGGTTGTATTTTATCGTCAGGCGGATGCAATTGATGGCCTACTGTAAATATATATACAAACTAACCAATATGTGGGTTCATTGCGCTCAATGCCCATCGTCAAGAAATTGTAGGCGCCAAAAATCAACGTTTTTGCTGAATTTACTAAGTGGGATAAGGCTTTACTTTTGGAGAAGGCGAGTAAAGGAATTACTATAATCTTCCTGAAGGGGCTGTCCCATTTTTAGGGTTGTTAAAACGAGAATGGGCACCCTGAGTTGGAAGCTGCTTTCTCCAGAGCAGGCGGAAAGCGAAATGAAGCGAGGAAGCGCCAGAATCATACTTTGTCCAGGGTATCTGCAAATCAAGATTGCTCCTCTTTTGTTATGAAGAAATATACGTTGGAGGCATCCGCGCTGTTTTATTTTAATAAGTCGTCGTATCAAGATATGTTGCAAAAAGGTAAGGAGGAGATTGCTGCCATTGCTCAAGAGATTCAGCAAAATGCAGGGCAGATTGCTGGTATTTCTGTGATAGGTCATACAGATCCGGAAGGTCGGCATGATTATAACGATAAATTATCTTATGAAAGGGCAGCTACGGTAAAACAAGCATTAGAGGCAAATGGTGTTTCTTCTCATTTGATATCACCTGAGGTAAGGGGGCTCGGGAGTTGGTATTTCTGACTGTCGTGTTAGCACCTCGAATAATGCAAAAGATCGGCAGGAATGATCAGCCAAATCGTCGTGTAGAAATTGTTGTGCATGGTTTGGGAAAATAAGTCAGTAGTAATAAAAACATTTAATAAATAGGTGAAAATAATGTCTCAAAAATATTACATTAAACATCAATAATGCTAAGTCAATCATTGAGACAATGCAGCTTTAAAAACAGCTAATGGAGCATAAGCACTCCGCATTCCAGCGCAAAACAAAAAGTTAATTATCAATTTATTGATGATGCGACAGGGTTTGGTCCTGAGAATATTATGACTAAACGCGTTGGCGATAATTTGAAATCGCATTTGAAGGGACGGATATATCTAATCCGGATTTAATTATTGAGGATATTATGCTGATGCTGCGGCGGAAGAGTGGAAGTATACTGGTGACGGCATGAAAAATGGCAGATGTACCCTGATGTTCCGAGCACAATGCAAGAGGAAGCTGTGACAATGCTGGCCGAGGATGTTGCAGCAGGTCAGGCGCTAGTGGTGAGCTTTATTGCAGCTGGAGCGTTGAGTCCTTTATGGGGAGCTGCTGGTGCTGCATCACTGGCAGCAATAGGGGCTGCTTCTGCCTCCAAAGGAGGGGATACTCAATCAGGTGCCTACTGTTGGTCTGAATGTCTCCTGATTTAACAACTGATAAACTCCCGTTATCCTCAGGCATAACGACTACTATGCCAGGTAGCATGGTAACTGTCACCGTTATGATGCCAATGGTGATGTCCAAGAAGTAACGATACCGTTGATGAGGGAAGGTAAATTGCGGTTCGGATGCCCTAATCCGTTGGCTGTGGGTGATTATACTGCTTCGCCAGCTGTTGCTAATTCTGACAACGGACAACGTGCTGCTGCTAGTGACCCTGGTTCTGTCATTGAACCCCTTACAATCACTGTTGATGCTCCTGATAATACTACCGATAACACTCCTATTATTACAGGCACGACGAACGCGTCTCAAGGTTCTATAGTGACGCTTGTTGTAACTGATAGTAAAGGAAATCAGCAAACAATTCGTGTGCCAGTGGATGAGGAGGGTAATTATACAGTTGAGGTGCCAACAGCATTACCAGATGGCAATTATACTGTGGATGGGGTACTGATCCTGCGCAAAAATCAGGCAACAGCACAAGATCCTGGTTCTGTTGACGCGACCGCGCCGGTGATTACCGTAGACGCACCGACCAGCGTCAGCACAGACAACACCCCGCTGATCAAAGGCCACGTTGAAGGCGTACCTGCGGGCAGCAGCGTGACCCTGGTGGTGACCGACGCCCAAGGCGCAAGCCAGACCGTCACCGCCCAAACCGACGCCAACGGCGACTGACCAGAGTTAGAGCACGGGTGCCTTGGCAGACGGCGTGGTACACTCGTTGACGCGAGCGTGCGCGACGCAGCGGGCAGCAGCAGCACCGCCCAAGACAGATAGGCAAATCGACGCGACCGCGCCGGTGATTACCGTAGACGCACCGGACGGCGTCAGCACAGACAACACCCTCGCTGATCAAAAGGCCACGCTGAAGGCGTACCTGCGGGCAGCAGCGTGACCCGGTGGTGACCGACGCCCAGGCGCAAGCCGAGACCGTCACCGCTCAAAACCGACGCCAACGGCGACTACCGTTGAGTACCGGGTGCCTTGGCAGACGGCGTGTACCGTTGACGCGAGCGTGCGCGGACGCAGCGGGCAACAGCAGCACCGCCCGACAAAGGCGAAATCGACGCGACCGCGCCGGTGATTACCGTAGACGCACCGGACGGCGTCAGCACAGACAACACCCCGCTGATCAGGCCACGTTGAAGGCGTACCTGCGGGCAGCAGCGTGACCTCTGGTGGTGACTCGACGCCCAAGGCGCAAAGCCAGACCGTCACTCGCTCAAAACCGACGCCAACGGCGACTACCAGTTGAAGTACCGGGTGCCTTGGCAGACGGCGTACACTCGTTGACGCGAGCGTGCGCGACGCAGCGGGCAACAGCAGCACCGCCCAAGACAAAGGCGAAATCGACGCGACCGCGCCGGTGATTACCGTAGACGCACCGGACGGCGTCAGCACAGACAACACCCCGCTGATCAAAGCGTCACGTTGAAGGCGTACCTGCGGGCAGCAGCGTGACCCTGGTGGTGACCGACGCCCAAGGCGCAAGCCAGACCGTCACCGCTCAAAACCGACGCCAACGGCGACTACCAAGTTGAAGTACCGGGTGCCTTGGCAGACGGCGTGTACACTCGCTGACGCGAGCGTGCGGCGACGCAGCAGGGCAACAGCAGCACCGCCCAAGACAAAGGCGAAATCGACGCGACCGCGCCGGTGATTACCGTAGACGCACCGGACGGCGTCGCAGCAGACAACACCCCGCTGATCAAAGGCCACGTTGAAGGCGTACCTGCGGGCAGCAGCGTGACCCTGGTGGTGACCGACGCCCAAGGCGCAAAGCCAGACCGTCACCGCTCAAAACCGACGCCAACGGCGACTACCAGTTAAGCACTGGTGCCTTGGCAGACGGCGGTACACTGTTGACGCGAGCGTGCGCGACGCAGCAGGCAACAGCAGCACCGCCTCAAGACAAAGGCGAAATCGACGCGACCGCGCCGGTGATTACCGTAGACGCACCGGACGGCGTCAGCACAGACAACACCCCGCTGATCAAAGGCCACGTTGAAGGCGTACCGCAGGGCAGCAGCGTGACCCTGGTGGTGACCGACGCCCTAGGCGCAAGCCAGACCGTCACCGCCCAAACCGACGCCAACCGCGACTACCAAGTTGAAGTACCGGGTGCCTTGGCAGACGGCGGTACACACGTTGACGCGAGCGTGCGCGACGCAGCGGGCAACAGCAGCACCGCCCAAGACAAAGCGAAATCGACGCGACCGCGCCGGTGATTACCGCAGACGCACCGGACGGCGTCAGCACAGACAACACCCCGCTGATCAAAGGCCACGTTGAAGGCGTACCTGCGGGCAGCAGCGTGACCCTGGTGGTGACCGACGCCCAGGCAAGCCAGACCGTCACCGCTGCAAAACCGACGCCAACGGCGACTACCAAGTTGGAAGTACCGGGTGCCTTGGCAGACGGCGTGTACACTGTTGACGCGAGCGTGCGCGACGCAGCGGGCAACAGCAGCACCGCCCAAGACAAAGGCGCGAAATCGACGCGACCGCGCCCGGTGATTACCGTAGACGCACCGGACGGCGTCAGCACTGACAACACCCGCTGATCAAAGGCCACGTTGAAGGCGTACCTGCAGCAGCAGCGACCCTGGTGGTGACCGACGCCCGGCGCAAAGCCAGACCGTCACCGCTCAAACCGACGCCAACGGCGACTACCACGTTGAAGTACCGGGTGCCTTGGCAGACGGCGTGTACACTCGTTGACGCGAGCGTGCGCGACGCAGCGGGCAACAGCAGCACCGCCCAAGACAGAAGGCGAAATCGACGCGACCGCGCCGGTGATTACCGTAGACGCACCGGACGGCGTCGCACAGACAACACCCCGCTGATCAAAGGCCACGTTGAAGGCGTACCCTAGCGGGCAGCAGCGTGACCCTGGTGGTGACCGACGCCCAAGGCGCAAGCCAGACCGTCACCGCCCCAAACCGACGCCAACGGCGACTACCAGTTGAAGTACCGGGTGCTTGGCAGACGGCGTGTACACCGTTGACGCGAGCGTGCGCGACGCAGCGCGCAACAGCAGCACCGCCCAAGACAAAGGCGAAATCGACGCGACCGCGCCGGTGATTACCGTAGACGCACCGGACGGCGTCAGCACAGACAACACCCGCTGATCGAAAGCCACGTTGAAGGCGTACCTGCAGGCAGCAGCGTGACCCTGGTGGTGACCGACGCCCAGGCGCAGCCAGACCGTCACCGCTCAAACCGACGCCAACGGCGACTGCCAGTTGAAGTACCGGGTGCCTTGGCAGACGGCGTGTACACTCGTTGACGCGAGCGTGCGCGACGCGGCGGGCAACAGCAGCGACCGCCCAAGACAAAGGCGAAATCGACGCGACCGCGCCGGTGATTACCGTAGACGCACCGGACGGCGTCAGCACAGACAACACCCGCTGATCAAAGGCCACGTTGAAGGCGTACCTGCGGGCAGCAGCGCTGACCCTGGTGGTGACCGACGCCCAAGGCGCAAGCCAGACCGTCACCGCTCAAACCGACGCCAACGGCGACTCACCGAGTTGAAGTACCGGGTGCCTTGGCAGACGGCGTGTACACCGTTGACGCGAGCGTGCGCGACGCAGCGGGCAACAACAGCACCGCCCAAGACAAAGGCGAAATCGACGCGACCGCGCCGGTGATTACCGTAGACGCACCGGACGGCGTCAGCACAGACAACACCCGCTGATCAAAGGCCACGTTGAAGGCGTACCTGCAGGGCAGCAGCGACCCTGGTGGTGACCGACGCCCAAGGCGCAAGCGATGACCGTCACCGCTCCAAAACCGACGCCAACGGCGACTACCAAGTTGAAGTACCGGGTGCCTTGGCAGACGGCGTGTACATCGTTGACGCGAGCGTGCGCGACGCAGCGGGCAACAGCAGCACCGCTCAAGACAAAGGCGAAATCGACGCGACCGCGCCGGTGATTACCGTAGACGCACCGGACGGCGTCAGCACGAGACAACACCCGCTGATCAAAGGCCACGTTGAAGGCGTACCTGCGGGCAGCAGCGTGACCCTGGTGGTGACCGACGCCCAAGGCGCAAGCCAGACCGTCAGCCCACAAACCGACGCCAACGGCGACTACCAGATTGAAGTACCGGGTGCCTTGGCAGACGGCGTGTACACCGTTGACGCGCGAGCGTGCGCGACGCAGCGGGCAACAAGCAGCACGCTGCCCGTCAAAGGCGAAATCGACGCGACCGCGCCGGTGATTACCGTAGACGCACCGGACGGCGTCAGCACGAGACAACACCCGCTGATCAAAGGCCACGTTGAAGGCGTACCTGCGGGCAGCAGCGTGACCCTGGTGACCGACGCCCAAGGCGCAAGCCAGACCGTCACCGCCCAAACCGACGCCAACGGCGACTACCAGATTGAAGTACCGGGTGCCTTGGCAGACGGCGTGTACACCGTTGACGCGAGGCGTGCGACGCAGCGGGCAACAGCAGCAACGCCCAAGACAAGGCGAAATCGACGCGACCGCGCCGGTGATTACCGTAGACGCACCGGACGGCGTCAGCACAGACAACACCCGCTGATCAAAGGCCACGTTGAAGGCGTACCTGCAGGCAGCAGCGTGACCCTCATGGTGACCGGACGCCCAAGGCGCAAGCCAGACCGTCACCGCCCAAACCGACGCCAACGGCGACTACCAAGTTGAAGTACCGGGTGCCTTGGCAGACGGCGTGTACACCGTTGACGCGAGCGTGCGCGCACGCAGCGGGCAACAGCAGCACCGCCCAAGACAAAGGCGAAATCGACGCGACCGCGCCGGTGATTACCGTAGACGCACCGGACGGCGTCAGCACAGACAACACCCGCTGATCAAAGGCCACGTTGAAGGCGTACCTGCGGGCAGCAGCGTGACCCTGGTGGTGACCGACGCCCAGGCGCGCAAGCCAGACCGTCACCGCTCAAAACCGACGCCAACGGCGACTACCAGTTGAAGTACCGGGTGCCTTGGCAGACGGCGTGTACCTACGTTGACGCGAGCGTGCGCGACGCAGCGGGCAACAGCAGCAGCGCCCGAAGACAAAGGCGAAATCGACGCGACCGCGCCGGTGATTACCGTAGACGCACCGGACGGCGTCAGCACAGACAACACCCCGCTGATCAAAGGCCACGTTGAAGGCGTACCTGCGGGCAGCAGCGTGACCCTGGTGGTGACCGACGCCCAAGGCGCAAGCCAGACCGTCACCGCCCAAACCGACGCCAACGGCGACTACCAAGTTGAAGTACCGGGTGCCTTGGCAGACGGCGTGTACACCGTTGACGCGAGCGTGCGCGACGCAGCGGGCAACAGCAGCACCGCCCAAGACAAAGGCGAAATCGACGCGACCGCGCCGGTGATTACCGTAGACGCACCGGACGGCGTCAGCACAGACAACACCCCGCTGATCAAAGGCCACGTTGAAGGCGTACCTGCGGGCAGCAGCGTGACCCTGGTGGTGACCGACGCCCAAGGCGCAAGCCAGACCGTCACCGCCCAAACCGACGCCAACGGCGACTACCAAGTTGAAGTACCGGGTGCCTTGGCGGACGGCGTGTACACTCGTTGACGCGAGCGTGCGCGACGCAGCGCGGGCAACAACAGCACCGCCCAAGACAAAGGCGAAATCGACGCGACCGCGCCGGTGATTACCGTAGACGCACCGGACGGCGTCAGCACGAGACAACACCCCGCTGATCAAAGGCCACGTTGAAGGCGTACCTGCGGGCAGCAGCGTGACCCTGGTGGTGACCGACGCCCAGGCGCAAGCCAGACCGTCACCGCTCAAACCGACGCCAACGGCGACTACCAGTTGAAGTACCGGGTGCCTTGGCAGACGGCGTGTGCACCGTTGACGCGAGCGTGCGCGACGCAGCGGGCAACAGCAGCACCGCCAAGACAAAGGCGAAATCGACGCGACCGCGCCGGTGATTACCGTAGACGCACCGGACGGCGTCGCACAGACAACACCCGCTGATCAAAGCGCCACGTTGAAGGCGTACCTGCGGGCAGCAGCGTGACCCTGGTGGTGACCGACGCCCAGGCGCAAGCCAGACCGTCACCGCCCAAACCGACGCCAACGGCGACTACCAGTTGAAGTACCGGGTGCCTTGGCAGACGGCGTGTACCACCGTTGACGCGAGCGTGCGCGACGCAGCGGGCAACAGCACCGCCCAAGACAAAGGCGAAATCGACGCGACCGCGCCGGTGATTACCGTAGACGCACCGGACGGCGTCAGCACGGACAACACCCGCTGATCAAAGGCCACGTTGAAGCGGCGTACCTGCGGGCAGCAGCGTGACCCCGTGGTGACCGACGCCCAAGGCGCAAGCCAGACCGTCCGCTCAAACCGACGCCAACGGCGACTACCAGGGATTGAAGTACCGGTGCCTGGCAGACGGCGGGTACACCGTTGACGCGAGCGTGCGACGCAGCGGCAACAGCAGCACCGCCCAAGCAAGCGAAATCGACGCGACCGCGCCGGTGATTACGTAGACGCACCGGACGGCGTCAGCACAGACAACACCCCGCTGATCAAAGGCCACGTTGAAGGCGTACCTAGCGGCAGCAGCGTGACCCTGGTGGTGACCGACGCCCAAAGGCGCAAGCCAGACCGTCACCGCTCAAACCGACGCCAACGGCGACTACCGCGATTGAAGTACCGGGTGCCTTGGCAGACGGCGTGTCACACCGTTGACGCGAGCGTGCGGCGACGCAGCGAGCAACAGCAGCACCGCCCAAGACAAAGGCGAAATCGACGCGACCGCGCCGGTGATTACCGTAGACGCACCGGACGGCGTCAGCACGAGACAACACCCCGCTGATCAAAGGCCACGTTGAGGCGTACCTGCGGGCGGCAGCGTGACCCCTGGTGGTGACCGACGCCCAAGGCGCACGCCAGACCGTCACCGCCCAAACCGACGCCAGCGGCGACTACACGATTGAAGTACCGGGTGCCTTGGCAGACGGCGTGTACACCGTTGACGCGGAGCGTGCGCGACGCAGCGGGCAACAACAGCACCGCTCAAGACAAAGGCGAAATCGACGCGACCGCGCCGGTGATTACCGTAGACGCACCGGACGGCGTCAGCACAGAACAACACCCCGCTGATCAAAGGCCACGTTGAAGGCGTACCTGCGGGCAGCAGCGTGACCCTGGTGGTGACCGACGCCCAGGCGCCGTAGACCGTCACCGCTCAAACCGACGCCAACGGCGACTACCAGAGTTGAAGTACCGGGGTGCTTGGCGAGACGGCGTGCCTACCGTTGACGCGAGCGTGCGCGACGCAGGCAACAACAGCACCGCCTGAGACAAGGCGAAATCGACGCGACCGCGCCGGTGATTACCGTAGACGCACCGGACGGCGTCAGCACAGACAACACCCGCTGATCAAAGGCCACGTTGAAGGCGTACCTGCGGGCAGCAGCGTGACCCTGGTGGTGACCGACGCCCAAGGCGCAGCCAGACCGTCACCGCCAAACCGACGCCAACGGCGTACCAAGTTGAGTACCGGGTGCCTTGGCGAGACGGCGTGTAGCACCGTTGACGCGAGCGTGCGCGACGCAGCGGGCAGCAGCAGCACCGCTCAAGACAAAGAGCGAAATCGACGCGACCGCGCCGGTGATTACCGTAGACGCACCGGACGGCGTCTGAACCAACACCCGCTGATCAAAGGCCACGTTGAGAGAGCGTACCTGCGGGCAGCAGCGTGACCCTGGTGGTGACCGACGCCCAAGGCGCAAGCCAGACCGTCACCGCTCAAACCGACGCCAACGGCGACTACGAGTTGAGTACCGGGTGCCTTGGCAGACGGCGTGTACCGTTGACGCGAGCGTGCGCGACGCAGCGGGCAACAGCAGCACCGCCAAGACAAAGGCGAAATCGACGCGACCGCGCCGGTGATTACCGTAGACGCACCGGACGGCGTCAGCACGAGACAACACCCGCTGATCAAAGGCCACGTTGAAGGCGTACCTGCGGGCAGCAGCGTGACCCACTGGTGGTGACCAGCGCCCAGGCGCAAACCAGACCGTCACCGCTCAAACCGACGCCAACAGCGACTACCAGATTAGTACCGGGTGCCTTGGCAGACGGCGTGTACACCGTTGACGCGAGCGTGCGCGACGCAGCGAGCAACAGCAGCACCGCCCAGAGACAAAGGCGAAATCGACGCGACCGCGCCGGTGATTACCGTAGACGCACCGGACGGCGTCAGCACAGACCAACACCCGCTGATCAAAGGCCACGTTGAAGGCGTACCTGCGGGCAGCAGCGTGACCCCTGGTGGTGACCGACGCCCAGGCGCAAGCCAGACCGTCACCGCCCAAACCGACGCCAGCGACTACCAGTTGAGTACCGGGTGCCTTGGCAGACGGCGTGTACACCGTTGACGCGAGGCGTGCGCGACGCAGCGGGCAACAACAGCACCGCCCAAGACAAAGGCGAAATCGACGCGACCGCGCCGGTGATTACCGTAGACGCACCGGACGGCGTCAGCACAGACAACACCCGCTGATCAAAGGCCACGTTGAAGGCGTACCTGCGGGCAGCAGCGTGACCCTGGTGGTGACCGACGCCCAAGGCGCAAGCCAGACCGTCACCGCTCGAGCCGACGCCAGCGGCGACTACCAGATTGAAGTACCGGGTGCCTTGGCAGACGGCGTGTACCTCGTTGACGCGAGCGTGCGCGCGACGCAGCGAGGCACGGCAGCACCGCGCCCCAAGACAAAGGCGAAATCGACGCGACCGCGCCGGTGATTACCGTAGACGCACCGGACGGCGTCAGCACGACAGCACGCTGATCAAAGGCCACGTTGAAGGCGTACCTGCGGGCAGCAGCGTGACCCTGGTGGTGACCGACGCCCAAGGCGCAAGCCAGACCGTGACGACTCAGACAGATGAGATAGGTGACTACCAAATTGATGTGCTGAAAGAGTTGGCGAGATGGTGAAATATACTGTTAATGCTTCTGTTCGTGATAAGGCTGGAAATATTGGTCGTAATAGTGATAGTGGTAATCGATACTTTAGCTCCAGTAGTTGAATCTAAAGTAGAAACGGTTGAAGAAGCATCTGCAGCAACAGTAAATGGACAGATTAAGGTGACTGAAGCTGGCGGGCTCCGTTCTATTGAAATTAATGGACGAGAAGTAATTACAGCAACAGAAACTAACCCTGTTGTAATTGCAACTACAAATGGTACGTTAACAGTAACAGGTTATGATGCAGTTTCTGGTACGATTATGTATCGCTATAGCGAAAATGGTCAGGCTAAAAGATCATACTGGCAAAGCAGATAATATGATTCGTGATAAGCTTTACTGTATTTGTAACTGATTTGGCTGGTCACACTGCTCAGAATCTATTAACTGTACGTATTACTGATACGGCACCAGTGGCGGCTAATGACGCTAATACCATTATGGAAGGTGATGCTTCAGTAACGGGAATGTATTAACTAACGATACCTTGGGTGTAGATGCTCCTACTTTAGTTACTCAAACAGTTCAAGATGGCCAATTTGGTCAATTGAAACTGAATGCTGATGGTACCTATACCTATACCTTGGATAATAGTAATCCTGCGGTTAAGGCATTATCTGAGAATGAAACGGTTCAAGATACCTTTACTTATACAATTACTGATGCTGATGGCGACACTTCTGCTGCACAGTTGGCAATTACTGTGGAAGGTGCTCCTCAGAGCAAAATCGTTGTAGATGGTAATACTGCAAATGGTCATTTGAATGGTGGCAAATTAGATGATGTACTAGTTGGTGATAAAGGCGGTATTGAAACAGTCATTACTTCCGGTGCAAACTATAATGTTGCTATTGTGTTGGATAAATCCAATAGTATGAATAGTTTGAAGTCGGGTGATAACCAAAAGCTATTTCAATATGGCGAAACATGCTTTGTTGAAACTGGCACAGACTTGGCCGGACATGATGGTAAGATTAATGTTTCATTCTTTACGTTTAATACGTTAGCAACATTGGAAGTTCATATTTCTGACTTGACTGAAGAGAATGTGGATCAACTGGTTCATAGTATCATGAGCTTTTAGAGCTAGTGGTCTGACCAACTATGATGATATCTTCCAAGATGTAACAGCGTGGTTTAATTCGGTATCGAATAATGGTTACCAGAATGTGACTTATTTTATTACCGACGGTCAACCTACAGCTTATACTCAACAAGAGTATTACTGTTGGTGGTGGTTATGTTAATCAGACAGTAATTGAGCGCAGCTCAGGCTAGCTTTAAAGACTTGGCCAAAGTTTCTTCGGTTCATGCAATCGGGCTGGCTAAAGGTATCCAGGAAAATGTGTTTAAATCACTTTGATAACACCATGGAAAATGGCGGTTCTATTACTGACGGTTCCTACTCGTATAATACATATACAGGTACGGGTTGGAATGACGTTACCTATAGCGGTGCTACGGGTGATGCAGAGGTAGTGAATAATAAGAACGAGTTTGATGTCGCACTGAAATCGGGTACGCTCAAAACAGTAAATGTTGCTGTGTCCGACGACACCATCAATGGTGGTGCCGGTGATGATGTCATCTTCGGCGACAGCATCTACACTGACAACCTGACTTGGGTCAACGGTAATACAGGAGTTGCTTATACTGCAGCCAACCATGAAGGTGAAGGTATGAATGCTCTGAAAGAGTATCTGAAATGGTCTGTAAACGGTGGAAGTGATGCCGGCGATCAACAGATTCTTGATTATGTACAGAGCAATTGGAGCTCGCTCTTGGATGAGTCGCGCTACCGGTGGTAACGATACCTTGAATGGAGGAACAAGTAACGACGTATTGTTTGGAGGTGCAGGTAACGATACCCTTAACCGGTGGAGAAGGTAATGATAAATTCGTCTTCTTGGCCAACAGCAACAGTGGTCAGGATGTCATTACTGATTTCAAGCAGGTTCGGATAGGTTGTCTTTGCAGATGTGATCAGTGCAGACAAACTCTCCAACGCAGTTTGGGATGATGCTTCATACACTGAGGCTTCAGCGGTGTAGGTAAAGATGGTCATGCTTACAACAACAGCGTTACATTCAACGGTTTGTCCAGTGGTGAAAACATTGGATAGCGTATTGCAAAAACATATTGAATTACTCGGTTAATGCTGAAAAGTCAAACCCCTCAATCCTAATGATTGAGGGGTTTTTATTCTTCAGCAGCAGAGGTATGGATTCAGGTACGGCCGTTTATGCAAAAACGGAAAAACATCTGGCTTGATAGGCCGTCTGAATTTAGTATCGCACCCGTTTTGTATTTTATTGATTGTTCATTTTGTATGAAAGACTATTCCACGCCATTTTTAACCCGCTTTTTCCCGACTGTTTAAAAATAGCTTCTTTGGCTAGTTTTTCAACAGTACGGCGGATCAGGCGGTTGGACAAAGCTTCTGTCGAACAACGGAATGCCGAATTTTCGGCTATTTGTGCCAGCTACTTTCCATATTGAATGTTCGTCTGATTGCAAGTAACATGGCCGTCTGAAAAGCTTGAAAGCGTAGTGGTGGTGGCCAAACCACATATCGTTGCTGGATATTTTTGCAATTACCGCACTCTGCCCGAGCGGTTTTATCGCCATGAAGGAATTGGAGCCGTTGGCCGGTAATCGGGCGGGTGGCGCGCAATGCGGATACGGTGTTATCGACCGGAGCAACCGAAAAAGACATCAATATCATCAATGAAGCGATTTGCCGTTCGCTGGCAGAGGAAAAGAACGTCTGTTTTTCCTGAAGCTGCACTTCCAGCGGTAACGGCATCCTGCCGTTCAAAAGCCGCGTTGTTCCAATCCGCAATTGATGCCGGTTCCAAAATCCAGCCTTTGGCCTTGCGATATTTCGACAGCCAAAAACGGCGGACCACGCAGCCTTCATTCAGTGAAGTCAATTTATTCGTTTTCATTGTGGCGCATTGTTTCCATGCAAAATAGAAGTGCATGTGGACTTTTTGCCCGCTTGAAAAACCGCAGGGTGACAGGTATGAGGTAAAGGATAAAATTGAAGCCGCGATTGGCAGGGAAGTCGGTAAAATTCATGAAGTTTAGCAGAATAAATTATAATAAATAGTATAAAAGCAATTAAAAATTTGAACAATAAATTATACAAATCATGTAAGGTATTTTAGAATGCACCTATTGAAATTCCACGGGTCAGACGCATTTCCCGTATTCATTTGACCTTGAACCATTTAAGTTGGGAAGTTGATATGAGCATCAACATTAAAACTTCAGAACAACTGGTCGGTACCAAAAGTACCCTCAGTCGTATTCCACACCCGCCAAGGCGACGCTTGGGTAGACGTTTCTACCGACGACCTGTTCAAAGGTAAAACCGTGGTAGTATTCTCCTGCCGGTGCATTTACCCCGACTTTGCTCTTCTACCCACCTGCCGCGCTACAACGAATTGGCTAAAGAGAATTTCTTCAAACGCGGCGTGGACAGCATTTTGTGTATCCGTAAACGACACTTTTGTGATGAACGCATGGTTGGCCGATCAGGAAGCCGAAAAGCTTATCACCGTCGTACCGGGACGGCAATAGCGGAATTCACACGCGGCATGGGCATGCTGGTTTCTAAAGACCAACTGGGCTTCGGCGACCGCTCTTGGCGTTACTCCATGCTGGTTAAAAGACGGCGTGATTGAAAAAGCTTTCGTAGAGCCGGTAAAAGACGGCGATCCGTTTGAAGTATCCGATGCAGACACCATGCTGAAATCCATCGATCCTTCTTGGAAAGAACAGCCTTCGGTTGCCGTATTCACGCAAACCGGGCTGCCCGTTCTGCGCTAAAGCCAGCCCTGCAAGACAAAAGGCGGCTACGAAGAAATCGTTTTGGGCAAAGATGCGACCACTACTGCCGTGCGCGCGATTACAGGCAAGGCGACTGCACCGCAAAGTATTCATCGGCGGTCAAATACATCGAGCGGCAGCGAAGACTTGGAAGCTTACTCGGCTAAAAACTAAGTTTTCCGCTGTAAACGGGCGGTTTGACCGCCGCCCGACGGATAGCAAAGGGGTTATTCGGGTAACCCGACCCGCCGTGCCGTGTTGCCGAATAACCCTTTTCGTTACTCTGCCGTCCTCACGGCATCTTTATCCAGGCTGCGCAAGGCGCAAATACGCAACGCACGCACACATCACAAAAGGCCGTCTGAAAAACATGCGGCCTCGACAATGATGCCAAACGCAGCCCCCAAACATTCAAGCCGCCATATCAACGGTCAAATCCGCCAGCAATATGGAAGGAAACGCAGTGAAACAACTGCAAGCAGACGTCGTCGTCATCGGCGGCGGTACAGCCAGGCATGGGCGCATTCCGCAATGCCCGCCAATACACCGACAATGTCTACCTAATCGAAAACCATGTTTCGGCACGACCTGCGCCCGCGTCGGCTGTATGCCGTCAAGCTGCTGATTGCCGCGGCCGAGCGCACGCCATCACGCCCTGCATACCGACCCTTCGGCATTCATCTGGATAAGACAGCATCACAGTGAACGGCGAAGAAGTGATGAACCGCGTCAAATCCGAGCGCGACCGCTTCGTCGGGTTTGTGGTGGAAGACGATCGAAGCGTGGTACGTCTGAAAAACGCATCATGGGTTCGGCGCGAAATTCATCGACGAGCACACCGTACAAATCGACGACCATACCCAAATCCGCGCCGACCGCATCGTCATCGCCACCGGTTCGCGCCCGATTGTTTTGCCCCAATGGCGGGCTTTGGGCGACCGCCTGATTATCAACGACGACGTGTTTTCATGGGATACCCTGCCTGAAAGCGTCGCCGTATTCGACCCGGGCGTCATCGGTTTGGAACTCGGACAGGCACTTTCCCGATTGGGCGTAAAAGTTGAAATCTTCGGTAAAGCGGCCTCGATTGGCGGCATTACCGACCCGTAGTGCTGGAAGAAGCCAAAACCGTGTTCGGCGAAGAACTGACCTGCACCTGAACGCCGACACCGAAGTCGGCCTGAACGGCGAAGGCAATGTGGAAGTCAAATGGCGCGAAGACGGACAAAGCGGCACTTCACCGCGCAATACCTGCTGGTAGCCGTCGGCCGCCGTCCGAGTCACCGACAACATCGGTTTGGAAAACCTGAATATCGAATTGGACGAAAGCGCGGCGTGCCAAGCCCATCCGCTGACCATGCAGACCAGCATCCCGCACATCTTCATCGCCGGCGACGCATCCAACCAACTACCGTTGCTGCACGAAAGCCAGCGACCAAAGGGCAAAATCGCGGGCGACAATGCCGGACGCTATCCGAATATCGCAAAACGGCCTGCGCCGCAACACGATCGGCGTGCGTGTTTACCAATCCCGCAGATTGCCAGCGTCGGCCTGCGTTACGCCCAAGTGCGCCAACGCTACAAAAATCCCGAATGCGTCGCCATCGGCGAAGTTTCCTTCCGCAATCAGGGGCGCAGCCGCGTGATGCTGGTAAACAAAGGCCATATGCGCGTGTATGCCGAACAGGGCAGCGGTCGCTTCATCGGCGCGGAAATCTTCGGCCCTGCCGCCGAACATTTGGCGCACCTGCTGGCCGGCGCATCAGGCGGGTATGACCATTCCGCAGATGTTGGATATGCCGTTCTATCATCCGTTATCGAAGAAGGCCTGGGGAACCGCCCTGCGCGACGTGATGGCCAAGCTGAAAATCGGCGGCGAAATGCATAGCGAATGCAAGGAATGTGTTGGCGACTAAGTCGTGTTTTGATACATTGAGGCCGTCTGAAAGCCGGAAAACCGGTTTTCAGACGGCCTTTGTTTGTGTATTTGCCGCAATCACTGATGAATTGGCTTAAACAGCCGAAAGATTGTAAATCGGAAGAGGGCAGCGTGCTAAGCGGTACGGCGTCGAGTTCGTTGCCTGCCGTCACACATCAATATGTTTCAGACGGCCTGATGATGTTTTTCGAACGGAAGGGCTGTTGATGGATGTGTACGGGACGGCACGAGTGTCGCCGGTTCATGATCATGCAGCGGCAAAAATCCCGCCATACCGCTTGGTTGCAGAAAGTAAATCGAAGGCCGTCTGAAAAACCTGATTACGGGTTTTCAGACGACCTGATCGTCTCCGTCGGGCTTAGAAGGTTCAGCGTTGCAGCAGTTCGTCGGCAGCGGCTTGGGCGCGAGTCGAGGATGTCTGCGGTGAGGTAGGCTTTGATTTGGGCGTAGGCCAAAGCCAGTGCAACGATGTCGTCGGTAAAGCCCAAAGGGGGACCAGAATATCGGGAGATGCTGTCTATCGGGCTGAGGTAAATCAGCGCGCCGGCAATAATCATTTCGCCTTGGTCGGCGTGGCGGGGGAGCGGTAGAGGTGAGAGCGCGTAGCTGCTGTGACCACCGGCGCGCCGAGGCGGGCGGCGTAGCGGGCGATTTTGCGCAACAGGCCGGGTTCGTCCAGTTTGCGGCGGCGGGAAGGAGGGATGTAGTCTTCTGGTGCGGATTGGTTCATTTCAGACGGCCTTTCTTTCTTGAAAAACAAACGGGCGTTTCCGTGGTGTCTAATACCGGAAAACACCCGCCATATGGTTTTCAGACGGCCTTATCTCAATACCCTTTATGCAAAAAATCAGGTTAGGGCGCGCGGCGGATGAAGCGTTTGTCGAGCCCTGATCAAATAATCAGCGGGAACGGGTTGCCGACGGCAACGTGAGGTAGAAACGAGGGTGATGCTGTCTGACGGGAACAGCAAAACCGCGCTGATGATGCGGCAGCCATAAACAGGCCGTTGATGATGTTGTTGGCGGCGATGGCGTTGGCGCGGAATTCGTCGCTGCTGGCGGTTTGCAGCCAAGTGTAGAGCGGCACGGAGAAAAAGCCGCCGAAGAAAGCCGATGGCAATCATGCGAGGCCATTACGGGATAGGCGTAACCGTGGGACAGAAAGCCGAATATGCCTTGGAATTGCCCGGCTTGGTAGTGGTTGCCGTGGGTGAGCCATACCAACAGGGATGCCGGAGGCGGTCAGGCCGAGGGTGCCGACGCTGACCAGCCTGAGGTGCAGGCGGTGGCGGCTGAGTTTGCTGCACAATATCGAGGCCTGCGGCAATGCCGATGGAAAACAGAGGCAAGCATCAGGTTGAAGACATTGTCGTTGCCGCCGAGGTGTTTGCGTAAAGGGCGGGCGGTTGGGTGGTATAAACCGCGCAATCAGCCAAAACCATGCAAAATGCCGATGATGGCAGTGTAGAGTTCGCGTTGGGCGAAAGTGTCTTTCAAAAGCTGCTTGGTGCTGCGGAAGATGTTGAGGTCTATCGGCTGGTGCGGGTTTTCGCGCCGACACTAGGGCATGAAGAAGGAGGTCAGCGTGCCGCCGACGGCGTCAGGATGACGAGGGTCGCTGACAATCCAATGCGGCGCGCCGGCAACGACGGTGCCGATGATTTAGCCGAACAGGATGGCGATGAAGGTGCCCGACTCGATCAGGCTGTTGCCCATCATCAGTTCGCCTTCTTCGAGGTGGTCGGGCAGGATGGCGTATTTCAGCGGGCCGAACAGCGTGGACTGCGCGCCCATGCAGAACAGCATGGCCAAAAGCAATACGGACGACTGGATACCAAAAACCGTAGGCCGCCACGCCCATGATGACGATTTCCAATATTTTTGATGATGCGGGCGAGGCGGTGCTTTGTCGTAACGGGTGTTGAGTTGGCCGGAGATGGAGGAAAAAGAGGAAATAGGGCAGGATGAACAGGAGCGCGCCGAGATGTCCGCATTTGCGCGGGCGGCAGGATGCTGTTTTTCCCAGGCCGTGATAGCTGATCATGACGAACAGGGCGGTTTTGAACAGGTTGTCGTTCAGCGCGCCTTGGAACTGTGTGCCGAACAGGGCGGCGAAGCGGCGGCTTTTCAGCAAAGGAAAAATCGTTTGGTTTCATGGCTGTTCCTTGGTTTTAGTGCGTCTGATTCGGCCGTATCCGCCTGTGTTTGTCCTGCCGGTTCTCGTGGTAGTTGTCGTCGTCCATCAGGGATGCGGTGGGCGGGGGCCTTCGAGATCGTCGAACTGCCCGGTTTTGCCCGACCACCAGAAGAAATAGATGATGACGGCGCCGAGAATCAGGCTGATGGGCACCAGGATGTACATGCTTTCCATAATCAAATCAATCCGGTCAAATCGTTGAGCAGGAAGGTTTTTCCAGACAGGGTAAGGTATTCGTTGCGGATTCTGCCTTCGATGCCGCCGTCGCCGCCATAAAGTGCGACATGGTCTTTTTCCGTTTGCCAGCGGCAGGCCCGGTCTGCTGTCGGTAAAACGGGTTCGAGCAGGGCGGGCAATGTCGGCGGGCGGCGGTGTTTCGCTTTGCAGTTTTGACGAGGAACTGCCCGATTGCGGCGGCTGTCCGCTTTCGTCGTCGGCGGTCACAATCAGGAAGCCGATGTGGCTGCCGTTGTCGGTGTAGAGCTGAAATAATGCATGGCGGATAAACGTGGTGAGAAGGAAAGAGGCCGTCTGAAAAAGTAGGGAATGTGTTTTCAGACGGCCTCAATCGCGGGTTACAGCAGTTCGAAGTCGATGCCGGCATTTTGTCCGCGCCGGCTCTTCAGTTGGATGGCCAAACGCAAATCGTTGGCGGAATCGGCATTTTTAATCGCTTCGGCGTAGGAAATTTGGCCGCTTTCGAACAGTTCGTATAAGGCCTGGTCGAAGGTTTGCATACCGATGTCGGTGGATTTTTCATGATGTCTTTGATGCCGTGCACCTCGCCGCGTAGGATGAGGTCGGAAATCAGCGGCGACTGTAACAGCACTTCCACTGCGGCCACGCGGCCTTTGCCGTTTTCTTTCGGAACCAGCCGTTGTGAAACAAAGGCTTGCAGGTTGAGCGAGAGGTCGGTCAGAAGCTGGGTGCGGCGTTCTTCGGGGAAGAAGTTGATGATGCGGTCGAGTGCCTGGTTGGAACTGTTGGCGTGCAGCGTGCCATGCAGAGGTGGCCGGTCTCGGCGAAGGCCAGTGCGTATTCCATGGTTTCCTGATCGCGAATCTCGCCGATGAGGATGACGTCGGGTGCTTGGCGCAGGGTGTTTTTCAGGGCGGCGAACCAGTTGTCGGTGTCTACGCCGACTTCGCGTTGGGTAACGATGCAGTTTTTGTGCGGATGGACGAATTCGATCGGGTCTTCAATGGTGATGATGTGGTAGTAGCTGTTTTTTCGTTGCGGTAGTCGATCACTGGCGGCCAGCAGAAGTGGATTTGCCCGAGCCTGTGCCGCCGACGAAAATCACCAGCCCGCGTTTTTGCATGGAGACTTTTTTCAGCACTTCGGGCAGTTTCAGGTCGTCCATTTTTCGGAATCACGCTGTTGATGATGCGGATGACGAGTGCCACCGCGCGCGCTGAATCATGGCGTTGACACGGAAACGCGCGCACGCCGTCGAGGGCTGATGGCAAAGTTGCATTCTTTGGTGTTTTCAAATTCTTCGCGCTGTTTTTCGGTCATGATGGCCTGAGAAATCGCGCCGCAGGCTACCTAGCGTCAGCGGGCGGTCGCTGATGGGGTCAGCTTGCCGTCGAGTTTGATGGCAGGCGGAAATTCGGCCGTGATGAAGAGGGTCTGACGCTTTTTGTTCGTACATGGCGCAGCCAGTTGAAGATGGTTTCTTTGATGCTCAGCGGCTCGGTTGGTTTTTGAGCCTGCATGATGTATTCCCCTGTAATAATTGGTTTTTCCGTCCGATAATCCGCCTGTTTTTCAGACGGCCTGAGAGATGGCGATTATGCTGTGATTTGCGCTTTCGGTGACGGTTTTTACCGTGTTCCATACGGTAGACCGTCTGAAAGTACGCGCTTCGATGCAGTCGGAAGCCTTTGGGCCGGTGCCGTGTTCCGCTGTTTGTCGGGTCGGCTTTCAGACGGCCTTTATGCCGTCTACCAACGCTTGAATATCAGCGAGTATGACGCCGCCGAAGGCGAAGTTGTTGTTCATCACGTATTCTGGTGTCGATGTGGCGGCCGGAGCCGGTGAGGTGAGTCGGCTTCGCCGCAGCGGGGGTCGATGTTGTCCAAGTTCAGCGTGGGGCGAGACCAGCCGCCGCGCATCATTTCGATGGCAAACCAGAGTTCGAGTGCGCCGCAAGCGCCGAGGGTGTGGCCGATGGCTTTTTGCGAGCTGATGGGAACGTGGCCGAACACGGCGGCGGTAACGGGTTTCGGCGATGTCGCCCTGTTCGGTGGGCTGGTGCCGTGGCTGCTGACATAGCCGACGGCGGAAGGGCGGCAGGGCGGCGTCTTCGAGGGCGAGTTCTATGCAGCGTCGCATGAGTGCGCATCTCGGGGCGGGTGATGTGGCTGCCGTCGCAGTTGGCGCCGTAGCCGACGATTTCGGCGATGATGCGCGCCGCGTGCCTGGGCGTGTTCCAATTCTTCCAGCACCATCATGCAGCCGCCTTCGCCGAGCACGAGGCCGTCGCGCGCGCCGTCGTAGGGGCGGGGGTGAGTTCGGGCTCGTGGTTGCGGCGGCTGGCGGCGTAGAGGCTGTCGAACACGTAGGCTTCGGAAGGGCAGGGGCTGGTCGGCGCCGCCGTACCAGCATCATGGGGGATTTTTGCCGTATTTGATGGCTTCGCAGGGCGTAGCCTGATGCCTTAGCTGCCGGAGGTGCAGGCGCTGGAGGTGGGAATCAGGCGGCCGGTGAGGCCGAAGAAGATAGCCACGTTGGCGGCGGTGGTGTGCGGCATCATGCGCACATAGGTGTTGGCGTTGAAATTGTTAGGCTGGTGGGCGAGCAGCAGGCCGATGTCGAGCACGTCGGCAGTGCTGCCGCTGGAAGAACCGGCAGCACGCCCATGCCCATGCCGTTGCGGATGACGGGGTCGCCGAGCAAGCCTGCCTGCTTCAGTGCTTGTTCGGCGGCATCGGTGCGGTATTGCGCGGCGACGCGCTGCGCAGCTGTTTGCGCGTCCAATGTTCGGGCGGCACGTAGGCGGGCAGTGGCGCACCGAGGCGGGTTTCCATTTCGGGAAAGCATCCCACGCTTCCATGCGGCGCACGGCGTTTTTGCCTGCGCGAAAAGCGGCTTCGATTTCGTGCCACTTGCGGCCGAAGGCGCACACCGCGCCCACGCCGGTAATCACCACCCGTTTTGTTTTCATCAACACAATCCTCCGTTTACCGCAATTACCTGCCGCGTGATGTAGGCGGCGTGTTCGCTCATTAAAAAGCGCACGGCATGCGCCACTTCTTCAGGCAGCCCCATGCGCTGCGCTGGAATGGCTTTTTAAAATTTCCTCCACCGGCACGTTTTCATCCAAAATTTCCGTATCAATCAGGGCCGGGGGCGACGCAGTTTACCGTAATCTTGCGTTTGGTCAGCTCCACCGCCAAAGCCTTTCGTACGCGCCAATCAGCCCCGCTCGACGCGCTGTAGTTCACCTGCCCGCGGTTGCCGATCAGGCCGGAGACGGAGGCCATGCACAATCCGCCCCGGCGCGCGGCGGCAGATCATCGGCATGATGAGCGGGTGCAGCACGTTATAGAAGCCGTCCAGATTGGTGCGCAATACGCGGTCCCAATCCTCGTCTTCCAGTGCGGGGAAGGCATTGTCGCGCGTCAGCCCCGCATTCAGCACCACGCCGTAATACGCGCCATGCGCTTCGATATCCGCTTCCAGTACGCGTCGGCATTCAGCGCGGTCGGCCACGTCAAACTGCAATACCGTGCCTGCCGCCCTAACGAACGGATTTGTTCCGCCACAGCCTCGGCATCCGCCATGCGGCTGCGGCCGTGCACCACAATGTCGAAGCCGTCTTGTGCCAAGGCCAGCAGCCGCACGGCCGATGCCGCAGGGTGGAGCCGGTGATGAGGATGGTTTGGGTCGTGATGGGGTTCCTCTGATATGGGTTGGAGGCTACCTGAAAACAAAAGCGCGGCAAGTTTCCTGCAAAGCTGAAGTTTGGGCTGTATTTGGATTGGATGCGCAGCGCATGGATTGTACCTGCGAACCGGATTTGTCGGAATGGCTGAGGCGGCTGTTTTGGTATTTCGTTGCCGTTTCATATTTGGATGGTACTGAAATTCTGTTTTCAGGTAGCCTGTGGCGGCTTGAGGCCGTCTGAAAGCCGATTATCCGTATCACTATCCCACCATTTTTACTTTCTATTGCTGCCAAAACCCCTCGTCATGAAATTTTTCCGGCAGCCCAATATTTCTGACTTGGTGTATTGCTTGCAACCGGTGCAGGGGACAGATACGTCGTTCAGGCTGCGGGCATAGTTGATGTCGATTGTTTCCAAGGAGGTGGGGTTTTCGATGCCGTTTAATGTGCACACGGAGGGCGCACCAGCAATAAATCTTTCCAGCCGCGCCAGGTTTTGGAATTCAGTTAAGTCTTTTGCCTTTGTCAAAGACCATAGGTATCGACTTGCTCCAAACGGGTGCATTGCCCGATATTTCGGATGTTGTAGTCCATCCTTAAATCTTTGAGCGCGGGCAGTTGGGAGAGGTCGATGTCGATTGGCTGTCCGATGACCAGGGTTTTCCAATTGCTCAGAAGCGGTATAGGGCATCTGTATTGATGAATTCGGCGATTCAAGATCGTAGTTCGATTTGGAGATGCGGCAGTTCAGGGATGAGGCGGCCAAATCAGCAAAATCCACTCACGGCGTGTTTCGGCGCGGGTGTCGGATTGATGGCAACCGTCGGCCGGCTCAAAATCCGAATGCCGCAACCGGTAACGCTCGCCTGCCGCATGGCGGTGCGGATAAACTGCGGGCTGGACTTCGATGAGGTTGATGTTTTTATCTAGCAGAAATACGTTTTCATGGATGTGTTCTGATGCGGGGAGTAGGCATGTTGGCGAAGCGTAGGTTCAGGTAGCCTGGGAGAGGTTTGAGGCCGTCTGAAAACAGAATACGAGCGAGTGCCAACGGCGGGCTTCAAAGCCCGCCTGCTTCATTCATTGTTTAGTTTCGTAGCAAACCATGTTTTCAGGTAGCCTTTCAGACGGCCTCAAGGCTGCCTGAAACTTATCTGCCATCGCGTCAAAGCCTCGCGGCTGGTGGGGCTGAATACGCTGAGCGCCGGAGAAGCAGCGTGCCGGGTGCAGGGTCGTCGCGCAGCCTGGGGGAGAGGTGCGGCAGGTGAGCGTGCAGTCGAGACACGCCCATGTTGGTGGCGTTGTCTTGCCAGGACAGGGTGGTTTTGTACGTCGAGCACGGTGCCGACGAGGGTTCAGGGGCGGGCGAAGTGGGTTGCGCGTGCCGAGCAGGGAAGCCGAGCTGCACGGGGCGGTGGCATCCAGCGCGTGCGTGCCTGCCCATGCGCGCGCGCGCCATGATTTCGAGGCCGAGCCAGCCGGGCGGGGCGTTTTGCGCCGTCGAGGGAGCAGGATGCAGTCGGGCGGATGATGCAGACGGCGTGCGAGTTGTTATCGTCGTAGGGATAAAACTTCGTCCAGCAGCACCATGCGGTACGCTGTGCCGCAAAGAGGGCGGCAGGTTGCTAATCGGGCATTGTGGCATGGTCTTCTCCGATGATGAGGACGCTGTTGATTGCCGCCGAAGGCAGACGACGAACTCGCCGATGCGCCGCCCTTGCGCCACCGGCTGCCTGAAACAGTGAGCGCGATTGAGGGCGGTTCAGGGGTCGGTTGGGCCGATCCCACAGTTGGGGCGGCAGGCTGCCTTCAGGGTTGTCGCGGCGGCTGGCAATGCCCATACGAAGGCGGCTTCGAGGCGCGCCGGCTGCGCCGAGGGTGTGGCCGGTAAGCGGTTTTGAGTGGAAAGTGGCGGCGGTGTGGCTGCCGAGCACTTCGGCCACGGCGCGGCTTTCCATGCCGTCGTCGTGAGCAGCGTGCCGGTGCCGTGCAGGTTGATCCAGCCGATGCTTTCGGGCGGCAATCCGGCGTGGTTTAAGGCTACCTGAAAAGCCTGCGCCGCGCCGAGGGTACCGTCGGGGCGCAGGGAAGACATGTGGTGCGCGTCGCTGCTCGCGCCGTAGCCCAGAGCGGCAGGGCGTCGCCGTCGTCTTCGCGGGTCATCACGAACACGGCGGCGGCTTCGCCGATGTTGATGCCGTTGCGGTTGCGCAGAAAACGGGTTGGCTATGCCGTCTGAAAGCACTTCAGCGAGGCGAAACCGTTGATGGTGAGCGGCGAGGCGATATCCGCCGCCGCGCAACACCGCGTCGCACACGCCCAGCCGCAGCAGCCGCGCCGCCTCGATGAGCGCCCGCGCGCCGAGGTGCAGGCGGTGGACGCCGTAACACCGCGCCCGCAGGCCGTACGCCGCCGCGAGCAAAATCGGCGGGCGAGAAAGCAGTGCGCCTGCTGCTTGAACGGAATGTCTGCCCAGCCGCCGCCGTTGGCAACGTGTTGGAACAGCGGGATAGTCTCGTCCGCGCCGCTCCGCACTGACGTGCCGATTACCACGCCGATTCTGTCCGCGCCGTAGCGGCTGAGGACTGCCTGAATCTGCGAGCTCGATTTCGCCAAAGCGTCCCACAGCAATTGATTATTTGCGGCTGCGGTGTTCGGCGGGCAGATGGTCGGGGAACGGGCGCAACGGGCGGTTTACCGCGCCAGCACAGTTTTTGCCCTTCACCCATTCGCTGGAAAACGTAGGGCGGGCTGTTTTCAGACGGCCTCAACAGGCCATCAAATGCTCCGCCAAACCGCTGCCCGGCAGCCGACACCAACCCGGCCGGCCGAGGTATGCCCGTGCCTATTCATCGTTCTCTCCAAAGGCGTCAGCCGCCATTTCGCCTACTCGCCCTCCAACTCGCGCGGCAGGTAGTCTGAAAAACCGTTTTTCCAACAGCGGGAACATCGCCGTGAACACCGCCTGTGCGGCATGGTTCGGCGGCACAAAACTGCGTCGCGTCGCCAGCCGTTTTGCGTGGCTAGCAAACGCGCCAGCAGCGCACCGAACGCATCGGTTTGAATCAGCGCGACTGCCGCCCGCCTCGCCCTGCATCACCAACAGCGACACCTGCTCCGCCGCGCCGGTTTCATCCAGCCGCTCCAGCTTGAAACGGCGGCTCTGCCCGCCGCCAAATGCGGCAAATCCTGCGGTGCGAAAGTGGCACCGCAGGCGGCAAAGCAGCAGCGCGGCAACGATGGGGACGAAGCTTGGGAAGGTCATTTCAGGTAGCCTTTGCCGGAATGGGGATGGGGTGGATTATAGACGAAGCGGGGCGGGAGTGGATTGTCGGGGATGAGGTGTCTTGATGGCGGGCTTTCAGACGGCCTTCTACAAAAGGCCGTCTGAAAGCGGCCGGTGATGCTCATCCAGCCGCTTCAATTGTTTGGCGGCATATTTGTTGCCTGCCTCAGCGGCACGAGCGGTAGTAGCGGACGGCTTTTTCAGACGGCCTGCATCTTCATAGAGATCGCCGAGGTTGGATAATGCACGGATGCTGCCCGCGCGGGCGGCGAGTTTGTACCATTTTTCGCCAGTTTTTGCTGCGGCGCACGCCTTGCCGTCGTGGTAGAGACGCCTATGTTATTGCAGGCGGTTTCATCTACTTGTGAGAGCGGCGAGGGCGTACCATTTTTCGGGCTTTGGCGTAGTTTAGGGGGCAGACCGAGACCTTTATCGTATAGGTAGCCGATGGCGCGTTGGGCTTCAGGATAACCCGCTGGCTGCTTTGCGGTAGAGCTGACAGGGCCTTCTGAATGTCTTTTTGCCACCGAGTCCGCGCTCGTACAGCCAGCCGAGGGCGGTAGGCTGCGTCGGGGTGTCGCTGCTATGTTGCTTAGGGCGCGTGTATCACCATTTGCGGGCGCGGCGGTAGTCGGGCTTTCTGCAAATTCGTATGGCGTACCGCGTGATTCCTGTGCTTCGAGCGTGGCCGAGTTTGGCGGCACGGCTAATATTTTCCAGCTTTTTCGCGGTTTGCTTTGACACCGTATCCGTAATGGCGGGCGCGACCGAAGGGTCGAACCAGCCGTCAGGACAGCCTTTTTGGCGAGTCGGCGGTGAGGTACGAGTGGGCGGCGCGTGCTTCGGCGGGATCGGCGGTAAAGAGGCACAATAGAGGTATTCGAGCAGGGGCGGCGCGGTGAGGATTTGGGTTTCGGTTGTTGCCTTTCTGGGGCTTTCAGACGGGCCTTTGAGGCCGTCTGAAAAGACTACCCGAACAGGGTTTGAAACAAAATGCGGGCCATCGGGCCGTGCGGCAGTGCCGCCCTGATGCCCTGCCGGAATAAGGTTTTTATTGATACTGCTGCGCCCACGGTTTCAGCCAGGGCTTTGAGGCGGCGTTCGGATTTTTCCACGTAGGGGTTGTTGCTGTCCAGGCGTAGCCGGCGAGGGGATCGAGCTGATCATGCGGCTGATTTCAGGGGTTGCGGTTGGGGGCGTAGATGGCGTCTTGGAAGCTGCCGTCACTCCAGCCGTTCACGTAGGTGCGGAAGGCGTTGACGCCCGTCATCAACGAGTTCGGCGGGTCGCGCTGCCAATCGGCTTCTGGCCTTTGAGCTGGCGGGCGAGCAGGTCGGCGGCGAGGTTTGGCCGAAGTGCATAGCGATGGTGACGCCGGAGGAAGCAAGACGGGTCGAGGAATTCGGCGGGCGTTGCCCAGAGGGCGAAGTGGCGGTAAGTGCAGGGGTTTTGACGTTGGCGGGTAGCCTGTGATGTGGCGGAAGGAAGTCGTTTTCCCATTGGGCCTTGCCCAAAATGCGCGCGAGCATAAAGGGATTTTCGGCGGCATAGCGGCGCAGGATGGCTTCGAGATCGCCCAGCCCGGCAAAGCGCTCAGGCAGGGCCGACCACGCCGATGGAGCAGCGGTTGTCGCCGAAGGGAATCAGCCACAGCCACACGTCGCGGTGTTCGGGGTGGGTGGAAATCAGGATTTTGTTGCGGTCGAACTCTGGGTCGCTGATGTTGTCGTCGATATGGGTGAAATGGAGCTTCGCGCACGGGCAGATGGGACAGGGGTGTCCAGAGTCCAACAGGCGCGGCAGCACGCGGTAGTAACCGCTGGCATCGAGCACGAATTTGGCTTCCAGCACGTATTCGGTGCCGTTTTCAGGCTGCACGTGGGGACGGGCGCCGCTATCGGTGTCGGCGAAGGCGGCAACGGCGTGTCCGAAGCGCACGTCGGCGCCCTGCTTGGCGGCTTCGTCGATCAGGATCTTGTCGAAAATCTCGCGGCGTACCTGGAAGGTGGTGCCGGGGCCGGGGCTGAATTTGTCGGTGAAGTGAAATAGGTGTAGCGGCTGCCCCAGGTGAAGGCGGCGCCGTTTTTAAACTGGAAGCGCTTTTCGGCTTCGACGGCGGGCAGGAAGCCGGCTTCTTCGATGAATTCCATGCAGTGCGGCAACAGGCTTTCGCCGATTACGAAGCGGGGGAAATGCTGCTTTTCGAGGCACGCACACGGAAAAACCGTGTTTGAGCAGCAGGGCGGCGGCGACTGCGCCGGAGGGGCCGGCGCCGATGATGAGCGATATCGCAGGATGGGTCATGTTTGGTCTCCTTAAAGATGGGGGTGCGGGGTAGGGCTTCGGGTAGCCTTTCAGACGGCTTGGAAGGCTACCTGAAAATCAGTGATGAAGGTTTGCGCGGCATCAATATATAAAACCGTATGGGTTTAAGTTTTCAGACGCCTTTTGTAGTAGCGGGCGGGTTTCGTCATTCATAATTCACACTAGGGGAGGCTACCTGAAAAGTTCTAGCTAGCCTCCGGGGTTCAGGCGAAATATTTGTGGAATGACCTATTTGGTCCAAACATTTTGGTATTGATCAACAAAGCGCACCGCTGTACCTTCATAACGCTGGTTCAACCACGCCCGTAACCGTGCTCGCGGTCTTTGGCGGGCGAGGTTGGTCGAATTCGAGGGAGACAACAATATTATTACTTGCGTCCGCTTCTTCGCTTTGAACTCTCTCAGGCTGCTCCTGCGTAGCGGGTGCAGTTTGTGCTTTCCCAAAACCAAACCGCGCCCAACAACGATCGGCTTCCGGATATTGGGCTTTTGATTTCCCTCAGTACTGCTACGTCTTCGGGACTGGTGGTTTTTGCCCGCCAGCACGGTATCGATGTGAGCCTGCTGCTCTTCCAGCTTGTTCTGTAACTGCACCGAGTTGTTATGCATCGCAGCAGTTCTTCAATTCTGGTGTCACTGCCCCGCATAGACTACTTTCACTTGCGGTTCTTTTATACCCGCCGCTTTCAGATTTGCTGACCAGCAGAGTGGTAATTTTCTCGGCATTCCCTGTTCCGTTGACAATCAGCCCGACTGCACGTTCTTTGTAGTTCACCATTTTACGCAGCACGAAAAACCTTCCCTGCTGTTGTGCGGCGGCGATGGCATTGTTGGCTGGTATTAAACAGCTCCCTGACGCACTAGTCCCGATGCCATATATCCGCTCGGAATCATCACCGCCAACACTACGGCTGTGATAATAATACGGTGCAGTCTGCGTTTGGTCTCACTTACCAGCCCCTGCGCGGCAGCTTAAGTAGTTTGGAAAAACAGTAGGGTGGAAAAAGCGATGAACACGCAGTTGATGGCAAACAGATAAAAAGCACCGAAAAAATAGTGCAGTTACCGTGTGCTAGTCCATAGCCCGCCGTGCACAGAGGGAGGCATCAGTGCAGTGGCAATTGCCACACCCGGGATGGCATTGCCTCCTTCTTTGCGCGTTAATGCCACAATGCCTGCACTACCGCCGAAGAAGGCACCTAACACGTCCCATAGGGTTGGCTGGTACGTGCCAAAAAGCTCGCTTTGTGCCTCTTTCAGCGGGGTTAGCAGGAAATACAGTGTAGCGGTAACCAAACTGATGGCGATGAACACAATATATGCGTGCTGCTTGGCGGATCAGTGCAGTATCGCCTCACCGCAGCACCGTAACCCACACCGACGATCGGCTCATCAACGGAGAAATCAACATCGCCCCAATCACTACCGCCGTGCTGTTTACATTCAAACCGATACTCGCCACGGCAATGGCAAACATCAATACCCACATGTTAGTTCCAGATACCCGCGTATTGGCACGGATGGCGGCATCGATTTTTGTCAGGATGAGCTTTGGTCATGTGCAAGGTTGAATACATCTTGCAGTTTGGTCATTGTGTGATTGTCTTGTACTTCCTGATTTTACTATTTTCCTGTTCTTGCATTTCTTTTCTAGTCCTAAATTTTAAACGATTGTTTTTGAATGCCACCTATTGCATCGGGACAGGGCTGACATATATATGAAAGCTATATGTGCCGTGTGGCAGTCCAACCTAAGCTTTTGCCAAGATGTCGATTTATTAGTTGAAGCTCACGCTTTCCAGGTAGCCTTTTTCAGACGGCCTTCGCCCCGCGTTCCTTCTTCAGCAGCCAGGCCGAGGCAGTACGTTTCAGCCCCACGCCGAGCGATACAGGTGATGCCGAAGGCGGCAGCAGCGGGGTGGTGCTGATAGCAAAGCAGCAGGAAGGAGATGGCGGTGAGTGAGGGCGGCGGAGAGATGCCGCCGAGTTTGGCACAGGGTTTCTTTGAGGGATGGATTAGGGTGCAGGCTGCTTTTTGCGCTTTAGCTTCGCAGAAACTCGCTTCGCTCATTTTCAGGCTGCCTAATCGGCGCGGCGCAGCTGGCTGTGGATATAGCCCTGAAATGAGGCATCAACGGTTTTTCGGTGTATGCGCCCTGATTGTCATATAGCAGCCAGCCCTTTTGCTCAAAATCGGCACAATCAGCCGCGTGCCGTTGGGCAGCGTTTGATGACAGGGGCAACGGGTCGATGGGCAGAAGCCAGGATCGATGTTGCGGACGTTGCCGGAGCCAGTCAGGCTGGCAAACGACGTGGTTCTGCACGATATAAAATGCCTGGCTTTTGGTGGACGAAAGCCGTGCGGCCGCCGTTTAGTTGGATACAGCAACCATTTGCCTTTGACCTCGCCGAGGACTTTTGCGCTGCGGACTTTCGTAACTCAGCACGGTGAGGATTTTTGCTGCGCATGTCGGGCGCGGCACGGACGTTGGCGCTGCCGTCGCATTCGACATCCGGCAGGAAATAGTCGGCAGCTTGGGCGGGCAGGATGGCGGCGGCAAGCAGCAGGGGAGGAGAAGTCACGGTGGGGTTTCCTTTGATGGATTAGGCGGTGGCAGCGCTGCTTTTGCGTTTAGTCTGCGCAGAAAACTCAGCTCACTCGTTTTCAGGCCGCCTCAATCGGCGCGGCGCAGCTGGCACAGTGGATAAGGCCGTCAATACGTGCACGTTGCTTTCGCCGCGGTTCGTCGGCATAGGCGCACCCCGTTGAGGTGTACACAGCCAGTCGCGTTCACTTTCGGACACTGCGCGCGCGTGCCGTTGGGCAGGGTGGCGGTACTTTCAGACCGCCGTAGTAACCGGCCGGCCTTCATCTAGTACACGTTGTGGCGGATCGTTGGCCGAGCGTCGGGGATGGCGACGATGCGGATTCGCAACGATGCAGCCCTGGCTTTTGGTGGACGTAGGCCGTGCAGCAGCCGTCAGGCTGGACAGCCGCAAACCATTTGCGGCCTGCCGAGTGATTTTGGCGTTGCGTGGCTGCTGGACCAGTACGGTGAGGATTTTGCTGTGCGTGCCGCGCGCGGCGCGGACGCTGGCGCTGCCGTCGCATCTCGGCATCCGGTGGCAGGAAGTAGTCGGCGCGCGGGCGGGCAGCGCGTGGCGGCAGCATGCAGGAGGAAGAGGAGTCACGGCGGGGTTTCACGCTGGAGTTAGGGTGCAGCTCGCTTTTGCGACTACAACGGCGTGAAAAAGCGCAGTAAGGTCTGAAAGAGAGGTGGCAAAACCACACTGCGCAGATAGCGCGTGCCGAAGCCTGCCCGCCGTTGGACCCAGACTCACGTTTTGCCACGCTGCCAGACGGCCTTCCCGCCCGCGCCTTCGCTTCAACAGCCAGACCGAGAGCTAGCACGTTCGGCCCCACGCCAAGCTGGCGGCAGCCGGGTGATGCCGAAGGCGGCGACGGCGCAGTGCTGATGGCGAGCAGCAGGAAGGAGATGGGCGGTGGTGAGGGGCGGCGAGGAGGGATGCCGCCAGGTGCTTGGCGGCAGTTTCGCGGGCGGTGAGGGCGTAGACGGCGTAGTCCCGCAGCCCACGGCTACTGCAAGAGCAGGCGCGCCGAAGGCATAGCCGAGCAAACAGGCTGACGGGCAGGCGAGGCCAGCCGAGCAGAGCCAACGGCGGCGGCGGCAAATCAGCGCGGCAATGGCGAGGATGAGGCTGCCGCGCCGTGCAGGCCGAAAGATGCGCCACAGCACGAGCCAGAGCCAGGGCAGAAGGAGGCGGCGAGCTGAGCCAGGCGGCGTGGTTGCAGCGTGGCGGAAGAGTTCGTTCAGCCGGGCGCGTTTGTCCACCAGCCGGCGCGCAGGTGCCGCAGCTTGCTGCAGGGCAAGGCGGGAGAGTAAGCGTTTTGCACGGCGGCAGCATCGTCTCAGGCCTTGCACGCGCACGAGGGCGGCCTTCGTGCCTCGGCTGCGCCCGAGAGAGGTGCGCCAGGCTTCGGCGGTTTGCCCGCTTGGAAGGCTGTACTGAGGGGGACGACGGACCGGCGGCGGCTTGCCGCAGTGGCGGTTTGGATGTGGTGTCGGGCTTGCGCCGAGCCGGGAGCATGGGGTCGGCTCGACGCGGGCTGCTCGGGCAAGCTGGCGCAGTTGGGCGAGCGAGGGCTTGCTGCTCTTCGGCGGGCG